>FWPU01000346.1_pt1 | contig 148986 bp, 168 predicted proteins | sample 2228361 | NCBI WGS metagenome assembly FWPU01 (sample SAMEA103939777, study PRJEB20133) | metagenome | reverse complement strand
TAAATCAAAAAAAAGTTATACAACAAAAATTGAAATCAAAAAATCAAAATCAAGTATTTTCAATAGGTTATAAGCCGAAAAATCGATTTTTGAGGGTCGAATTGATAAAGTCAGGATAAGGGAGGCTTCCATCAGGCCTTGACTGTGCAACATGACACCATAAACGAATAAGGCTCAGTACACCTTCTGCCCCAAGCCTTGTCTTAAGCTCAAGGGTCTTTGGATGTTGCAGAAAGGCTGTCTTAATTCTTATATCCTCTGCCATACTACACCTCCTGCTTTATCTTCTGGAAGGCCTGTCCATTGTATGAAACCTCTACCTTTCCACCAGGGAGTGTCCTTATGTTTGGCATTGCCTCAAACTGCTCAAAGCTGACCTGTACAATCCCGCCCTGAATCAGGAATAACTTCATTATGTTTGCCTTATCCTCTATACTACCCATGACATACTCAAGGGTTAGCTCAACCTTGCCTTCAGCTGTTGTTTTTATCGTTTTGATGTTTGCCAATAACTCCATAATTTTTCCTCCTTTTGTGTTATACTTTAAGAACTTGAGACTTCAGGTTTTTTGTTTTGCGGTGGGCTTCTAAGCGGGGGTGGCCTTTGTGTGTGCTTTGTTATACCCAAAATGATTACTGGCATGGTCCGCGGTCGGTTGACGCCTTTTTTAAACCATGCCTTTTTTATTTGGAGAGGGGTCTAGGGGTCTTTGCTCCTGCCAACAAATTGTTTATCGTCATATAGGGATTATATATTCATTTGAATGTTTTGTCAAGAGGTTTTTTCATATGAATGTAAATGGGCGATTAAAAAATTTAATAAACGTATTAGGCTTAAATTTAAAAGAATTTTCAAGGAAAGCAGATATACCTTATCCATCGTTACAGAACTATATATATGGGACAAGACAACCTACAATTGAAAATCTACAAAAGATTTGCATTCATCTGAATGTCAACCTCAACTGGCTACTTACGGGCGAGGGGGAGATGTTTACTGAAAAGGGGAAAAGGGTTATTAACATTAAGGATATCCCGAAGGAGCAGATGAAGGGATGGCTTGATGAGTTCTGGGAGAGGGCGAATGAAGAAGAGAGGGTATGGTTAAAGGTTCAATTCGGTAAGGCCTTTCCTGAATTTAATGACTGGTTGCTAAAAAAGGAGGGGAGAGAAAGTTGAAAAACTGTTAGTAACCCCAGAAAGGGGAGGGGGTTCGGAAAACTGGCAAATTTGTTCTTTGAAAACAAGGACTTACAAGGGAATGGTCTAACGACATTCCTGTCATGACAGGAACTGAAACTTTGCTGCCTCCACGGTGGCCCCTACCACCTTTGTATCTATATATTATATATATATTTGTCAAATATCCCACGCCTTAAAATCGTTTATTATGTCCCCGGGTATGCCGTTTGAACTGTTTAAACTGTTTGAACCGCTCAAACTGTTTGATTGGTGAGGCAATTGGGCGGATTGCTTCTGTCATTTATTTATGTTATTTTAAAAAATGGTCGGTAAGGTTGTTTCTATAAATATCAGCGACAGAAAAGGCATCAGGAAAAAACCAGTCAATGAAGTGACCATAAGGGAAGGATACGGAATTGAAGGTGATGCCCATGCCTCTTCAGACTGGCACAGACAGGTCAGCCTCCTTGCTCTTGAGAGTATAAAAAAGATGCAGGCCCTTGGCCTTGATGTAAAGCCAGGCGATTTTGCCGAGAATATTACCACAGAGGGTATTGATCTTCCAGGACTTCCCATCGGGACGCGATTGAAGATAGGGGGAGAGATAGAGGCTGAGGTCAGCCAGATAGGCAAGGAATGCCATACAAGATGTGCCATCTATTATCAGGCAGGGGACTGTGTAATGCCTAGGGAAGGCATATTTGTAAGGATATTAAAAGGTGGACGGCTAAGGAGAGGAGATGGGATAGTCATATATGATAAAGGTGGCGATACTAACATTGAGTGATAAAGGCTCAAGAGGTGAAAGGGAGGACAGAAGTGGTCCTGTGATTAAGGATATGCTTAAGGACATATCCGCTGAGGTTGAGTATTATGATGTCCTTCCTGATGAGAAGGAGTTAATAAAAAAAAAACTTATTGAGTATTCTGAGAAGGTGGACCTTATAATTACTACAGGCGGTACAGGTCTCGCTCCAAGGGATGTGACGCCAGAGGCAACAATGGAGGTTATTGAGAGGCAGATACCTGGTATTCCTGAGATAATGAGGCTCGAAGGCATGAAAAAGACAAGGAGGGCGATGCTTTCCAGGGCAGTAGCAGGCGTAAGGGGAAGAACCCTTATTATAAATCTTCCTGGAAGCCCTGTGGCTGTAAGGGAAAATCTTGAGGTCATTTTAGACACAATCCCCCATGCTATTGAAAAGATTAAGGGAGACACCTCGGAATGTGCGAGGGGTGAATAAATGAAGGATGTATCATTTTCACTGGCCTTTCTGGCAGGGTTATTGTCCTTTCTTTCTCCCTGCGTCCTTCCCCTTGTTCCTTCCTATGTATCGTTCATTACAGGTCTATCCTTCGAGGACCTCACATCAGGCATTGACAGGAAGAAGGTCAGATTTCTTACCATAACCAATTCTGTTGCCTTCATCCTCGGTTTTTCTGCGGTATTTATAAGTCTTGGTGCGTCATCATCAGTCATAGGCCAGTTCCTTTTTGATTATCAGGAGTGGATAAGGATAATAGGCGGGATACTGGTCATTATATTTGGCCTCTTTGTAGCTGGTTTTCTCAAGATGGACTTTCTGATGAGGGACAGGAAGCTTCACCTCTCAGGCAAACCTGCCGGCTATATAGGCACCTTTATCGTTGGTATGACCTTTGCCGCAGGCTGGACTCCCTGCATAGGTCCGATACTTGGGACCATACTCGTTTATGCAAGCTCAAAGGCCTCGGCAGTGTATGGTCTTAAGCTCCTTGCTGTTTATTCTGCAGGACTTGCCCTGCCATTTTTTCTCTCTTCTCTTGCCATAAATAGCTTTCTGAGCTATTCAAGAAAGGTCCTGAGGTATATGAAGGTCATAATGGTTGTAAGCGGTCTGCTTCTTATATTATTTGGCATTATGCTTCTAACCAACAGGATAAGGGAGTTATCAAGCCTTTTCCCTGATCTGGGAATAGGTTTTTAAACCTGAATTTTTCTCGTTAACACTCAATGCATACGAGGGATATTTGATGAAAAATATTGTCCTGACAGGATTTATGGGAACCGGTAAGACTGAGGTGGGCAGGATACTCGCGGGAAGACTTGGCTATTCCTATCTTGATGCAGATACCATTATTGAGCAGGAACAGAATATGACTATAACAGAGATATTCCAGAGATATGGAGAGCCTTACTTCAGGGATGTGGAAGCCGATGTTATAAAGAGACTATCCAATTATGACAGGGTGGTGATATCAACAGGTGGCGGCGCTGTTTTAAGAAATGAAAATATGGATAACCTGAGGAAAAAGGGCATCATTGTATGCCTTACTGCCTCGCCTGAGACAATTTTGAAGAGGACCTCAAAGGACAGTTCAAGGCCCCTTCTTCAGGTTGAAGACCCACTCAAGAGGATAAAGGAACTCCTTGAATTCAGGAGGCCCTATTATGAAAGGTCTGACATAATGATAGATACAGAAGGTAAAACACCCCTTGAGGTGGCTGAGGAGATAATCGAAAGGATAAAAGAGGTAAAATGAATACAGAGAGTGTAAGGGTAGAACTCGGCGAAAGGAGTTATGACATCGTTATAGGTAAAGGGAGCCTTAAAGACCTCGGGCAGTCCCTTAGAGTTTTTGGCTTTAGCAAAAGGATTGCTGTTATAAGCAATCCTACTGTCTTTGGCCTGTATGGAGAGATAGTTATGGATTCTTTCAGGGCATCAGACTTTGATTGCCTTGAGATATTGATCCCTGATGGCGAGGAATACAAGGACTATCTCTGGAGTTATTATCTGCTTACAGAGTTATTGAAAAACAGGCTTGACAGAAGGTCCTGTCTTATTGCATTAGGGGGGGGAGTAATAGGCGATATAACAGGTCTTGTTGCCTCACTTTTTATGAGGGGTGTAGCCTTTATTCAGGTCCCCACAACCCTCCTTGCCCAGGTTGACAGTTCTGTTGGTGGCAAGACAGGGGTAAATCATTATCTCGGCAAGAATATGATAGGGACCTTTTATCAACCCCGCCTTGTATGGATAGATACTGATACATTAAAAAGCCTCGAAAAGAGGGAATTTCTGAGTGGCCTCGCAGAGGTCATAAAATATGGGGTGATATGGGATAGGGATTTTTTTGATTTTCTGAAGATGAACAGAGAATCTATCCTGAGCCTTGAACCAGCAGCGTTGAGCCATATTATAAGACGTTCCTGCCAGATAAAGGCAGAGATTGTTTCAAGGGATGAGAGAGAGGCTGGATTAAGGGCAATACTGAATCTTGGCCATACCATTGGTCATGCCATAGAGACAGTGACAGGTTATAAGAGGTATCTCCACGGTGAGGCTGTTTCAATAGGGATAACGGTAGAGGCCTTCCTCTCTTCTCTGTTAGACATATCATGCACTGATGTTGTAAAGGAGATATCTTCTCTCCTTTGTTCCTATCGGCTTCCCACTCATGTTCCTGCTGAGATAGATTATGAGAAGGTCCTTTCGGCAATGGAGATAGATAAGAAGGCCCTTTCAGGAAGGCTCAGGTTTATACTCCCTGAAAGGATAGGGAAGGTCAGGATAGAAGAGGTCACTGATATAAGATTAATAGAAAGGGCGCTTAAGGCGTGCTGTTAAGTGGCGCTGCCTGAAATGATTCAAGGAATAGTTGAGAAGGCACTTAATAACAAAAGGCTTTCCAGAGAGGATGCCCTTTATATCGCAGACATTGCTTACGGCGAACTCCCCCTCCTTTTTTATCACGCCAGCAGACTTCGAGAGGCCTTTCATGACAAAGGCGTTGAGTTATGTGCAATAGTGAATGCGAAGTCAGGACTCTGCTCAGAGGATTGTTCCTATTGTTCCCAGTCTGCGACAAGCAGGGCCGGGATACCTGTATATCCCTTAATGAGCAGTGACGAGATTATAAGAAGGGCCAGAGAGGCTAAGGAGCATGGTGTCAGGAGGTTCTGTATAGTAACGAGTGGGAGGAGGCCTGATAAAAGGGAGATTAATTTAATAGCAAGGACTGTAGAGAAGTTAAGGGGCATAGGACTTTTGCCCTGCGCAACCCTTGGCCTTCTCGATAAAGAGGATTTAAGGATATTAAAAGACAGTGGTCTTGAGAGATACCACCATAATCTTGAGACCTCGGAGAGTTTCTTTTCAAGGATATGTACTACCCATACTTATAAGGATAAACTAAAGACCATTGAGGCGGTGAAAGAGATTGGCCTATCGCTTTGTTCCGGTGGTATATTTGGTCTTGGTGAGGAATGGCAGGACAGGATTGATATGGCAAATGCCCTCATTGAATTTGATGTGGACTCTGTACCTATCAACTTTTTGATCCCCATCAGGGGAACCCCTCTCGGTGATATGCCTCCCCTCCCGCCCTTAGAGGCACTGAAGATTATTAGCTTATACAGACTTATGCTTCCAGATAAGCAAATACGCCTCTGTGGAGGTAGAAGGCAGGTCCTCGGAGAGTTCAATTCAATGATCTTTATGGCAGGCGTTGACTCAGTACTTACAGGGAATTATCTTACCACCCTCGGAAAGAGTTACGAGGACGATCTGAGATTAATAAGAGATATGGGTCTGAAGGTTATTAAATAAGGTAAATATAAGGTCCTGGCATTTAAATGTTTTTCCTCTCCATTAGAAGTCTTTCCACAGATTCTTTGAAAAGACTGAGTCGAAAGGGCTTTTCAAAGAACTCGTCTGCCCCTGACTTTAAGAACAAACTTTTGCAAGAATAGGCACTCATGCCAATAACAGGGATGTAAGGCTTCAGACATTTAATCTTCTTTGTAAGTTCAGGTCCAAAGATATCAGGCAATTTATAATCTGCTATGACCAGATCAAAATCCTGAGATAATATTGCACTAATAGCACTGATTGCATCCTCCACAAGTGTAACATCAAAGCCTTTTTCCTCCAGGAAATCCTTGAAAAGTTGTCTTACATAAAAATCATCGTCCACCACAAGGATTTTACCCCTTTTCATCTTTCCCCCCTCAAAAAAAATTCTCTCAAATAATCTACTACTTTTTCTCCCTCAGGACTTAAGCTATATCTTTTCTTTTCATCCTGAAAGATTAACCCCGCATCTGTAAGCATCCTTAAATGGTATGAAACCTTTGTATTGTCTGTGATAACGAGTTTTTCTGAGATCTCCGAGAGTTTCATACCCTGAGCAGACTTAAGCATTATCAAGATGTCGCGTCTTATCGGACTTGACAAAGAGACAAAGGTCTTATCCATCTTCGGTTGCGTTGTGGCATCTTCAAATTTTTTCTCCTCCAGCGTTTTATTAATTACCGATAGAAGCTCCCATAACCTGAAAGGCTTTTTTATATAATCACTCGCGCCTCTTTTCATTGCCTCAACTGCATTATCAATTGTGGCAAAGGCCGTTATGAATATTACCTTGGTCCAGGGACTTGTTCTTTTTATCTCGCTCAGGACCTCCAGGCCTGTTAATCTTGGCATTACCATGTCTATGAGGGCGATGTCATATTTAGATGACCTTATCTTATCAATGACCTCACTGCCATTTGTAGCCTCATCAACAAGAAAACCCGCACTCTGAAGGGCATCCACTATAGTTGCCCTTAATTCATTATCATCGTCTGCAACGAGTATCTTCTTCAAGTGCTAACCTCTGTGGATAATTAAGAACTTTATATAAGTCAATAATACTTTATATAAGTCAATAATATTTGAGGCTCAATTGTCAATATAAAAGATATTGATTTTATGTGATAATTATTCAAAAATTTTTAAATGCAAGTTTTTAAGTTACGATGATAGACCCCCTTTTCCCCCAATCTTATCCTCTCAGGGGAATTTCTGCTATAATTTACCCATGAAAGAACAATTTCAGACTATGAAAGACCTATCCGGAAAACTTGCTGTAATATTCCATAAAACAGAGGGAGTGGAATTTGCATATTTATTTGGCTCCTTTGCCCGGGGAAATGAGTTTTCCTTTAGCGATATTGATATAGCGGTTTATCTGAGTAAAAAGCCATCTCTTGCCGATGAATTAAAACTATACTCTATTATTTGCAGAGAGCTTAAGCACAATAACCTTGACCTTCTTATACTCAACGATACAAATAATATCATCCTTCTTGATGATATTGTCAGATACGGGAAAGTGGTTTACGATAGAAGCCCTTCTTTAAGAGAATCCTTTGAGTTGCGAGTCTTGCATAATGCTATAGACTTCAAGTATCAAAGGAAGGTCTTCGCTGGAAGATGACAGAGCAGATGATGATAAAAATTGAAAAAATTTTGGAGTATAAAAAGATACTCGACGACATAAAAGAAGGTTGTAGCGATAAGTTTTTAAAAGACCCTGTCTATAGGGGAGCGCTTTTACATTATCTGTATCTAATAGCTGATTCATGCATTAGCCTTGCAGAAATGATTATTCGCGATAAAGGGTTGAGAACGCCTCAGAGCTATCATGAGGCCATAGATATACTGGGTGAAAACAAAATTATACCACTCGATTTTGCCTGTGAATTTGCAAATATCGCCTCTTTCAGGAACCTTCTTGCGCATGATTATGAAAAAATAGATTATTTGAAGATATGCGGAGAGATTCTCGGTAAACTTGATGACATCTCCAGATATATAGATTATATCAAGGGAGGTTATTAGGAAATTCGCCAGTGTGCGGCCTTCTGGATGATTCACTCCCGCCTGCATTGTACGAAGATAGGCCTGTCGGCAAACAGGGATTATTGTAACTCAAGGAGCATTATACAGGCATCCTCTTCAGGTAAGGTATAGTAATTTTTTCTTATACCCACCACTTTAAAATTAAACTTTTCATATAGCCTTTTTGCTGCAATATTTGATTTCCTTACCTCTAAATATACATACTTACAGCCTGAACCTTTTAACTCCTCTAAAATGGTATTTACGAGGAGGCTACCTATGCCCATCTTTCTGTATTCATGATGAACTGCCAGGTTAAGGATATGGGCTTCATCAATGACCCTCTCGACACAGATATACCCCACGATCATATCATTGATCACTGCAACCTTCGGGATCGAAGAGGGTTTATAAATCTCTTTCAGGAAAGAGTGTAGAGACCATGGCGTAGAGAAAGAGAAATTTTCTATCTCCACGACTTGAGGTATATCTGATTCCTTCATCTCCCTTATTGTTACTTGTCTCATATAGACACTGGTTATTAATAATACTATAACCTGATACAAACTGAGCCCTGTCACTAATTTCTCTTTCAGTCTAAACTTCAGACTTGACATATTTGAGTCAGTCATGGTATTAAAATAAGACCTTTTTTGGAGAGGCCTTCAATTTTTAAATAGGAGGGGACCTGATGGGTCTACTTACGTTTCAGGGTGGTATTCATCCCCCTGATAAAAAGGAACTTTCAAAGGACAGCAAGATTACACCAGCCCCAATTCCTGAAAGAGTTATAATCCCCCTCAGTCAACATGTGGGAGCCCCCTGTAAGCCCATAGTAACAATAGGTCAGGTGGTAAAGAAAGGAGAGCTTATTGGAGAACCCTCTGGATTTGTCTCTGCGCCGGTTCATTCATCCATAGCTGGCAGGGTTGTGGCAATGGGAGACTTCCCGAACGCAATGGGCCGGATGGTGGCATCTGTTGTTATTGAAAATGATGGTAGTGAGGAATGGACTCCTCTGAAGGATAACCCTGATTATTTGAAGCTTCATCCTGAGGAATTAAAGGAAAAGATAAAGGATGCTGGTATTGTTGGTCTCGGTGGAGCTGCCTTCCCGACGGCTGTAAAGCTCTCACCACCAAAGGAAAAACCTATTGATACAGTTATCATTAACGGTGCGGAATGTGAGCCTTATCTTACTGCAGACTACAGGTTGATGATAGAAAGGCCTGATGAGGTCATTGAGGGTCTAAGGATCTTAATGAAGGTCCTTGGAGTGAATAAGGGATTTGTTGGTATAGAAGATAACAAACCTGATGCAATTGAGCGGATGAAAGAGGCAGCAAAGGTTGACAGTAACATACAGGTCTGCGCCCTTGAGGTTAAGTATCCCCAGGGTGCTGAGAAGATGCTTATTAAGGCGATAACAGGCAGGGAGGTCCCACCAAGGGGTCTTCCAATGGATGTAGGCACTGTTGTACAGAATGTAGGTACTGCCTTTGCAATTTATGAGGCTGTAAGATTTGGGAAACCCCTTATTGAAAGGGTTGTCACTGTAACCGGGGAAGGTATTAGGATGCCTTCAAATCTTATGGTCAGGATTGGTACCCTTGTGTCTGAGTTGATCGAGGTCTGTGGTGGATTTGCAGATGGTGTGGGAAAGGTAATAGCAGGAGGCCCGATGATGGGCTTTTCCCTCTGGACCCTTGATGTACCTGTAACAAAGGGCACATCTGGCATCCTTGTTATCCCAGAGGAAGGCGTAGTACATACCGAAGAGTTCAAGCCCTGTATAAGGTGCGGAAGATGTATTGATGTCTGTCCCATGGGGTTGATGCCATCTATGTTAAGTATACTTTCTGAGAAGGGACATTATGAAGATATGAAGGAATATAATCTCTTTGATTGTTTTGAGTGTGGCAGTTGTGCCTATATTTGTCCTTCGAAGAGGCCAATAGTACAGCTAATAAGGCTTGGTAAATCACTTGTAAAACCTTAAATCAGGAGGAATAATGGAGGCTGTAAAAAAGGAAGATGTTCGCCATCCTGAATTGCTTGTAACTGTGAGTCCCCATGTAAGGGACGAAGAAAATGTTAGCCGAATAATGTGGAGCGTAAATATTAGTCTCCTCCCTGCTTTTATTATGGGCGCTTATTTTTTTGGCCCACGGGCTGTCCTTGTTACTGCCCTCTGTATAATTACATCGGTCCTGTCAGAATACATAGTTCAGAAGGCATTAAATAAAAAGGTAACAATCAGTGATGGAAGCGCCTTTCTAACAGGTCTTCTTCTTGGAATGAATCTTCCTGCTTCGTTATGGTCAATAAAGCCCTTCACAATCCATATTCCTATTATAGGGTCTGTTGTGGCTATTGTCATAACAAAGCAACTCTTTGGAGGGCTCGGTTACAATATATTCAATCCTGCTCTTATTGGCAGGGCCTTTCTTCTGATTTCCTTTCCAAAGGCAATGACCATATGGACAGAGCCAACAGCTGCCTTTGTGGCCTTCGATGCAAAGACGACCGCCACCCCTCTGGGGATATTAAAGGAGGAGGGGTTAAATAAACTTATTGAGGTCTTTGGGGATAAGTTACATCTTTATTCTCAGTTGCTTCTTGGCCACAGGGCAGGATCAATAGGTGAGACATCGGCCATTGCCCTTCTTATTGGCGCTTGCTTTTTACTTTATAAGAGATACATAACATGGCATATACCCCTTTCGTTTTTGGGCACTGCAGCACTGCTTGCCTGGGTATTTGGAGGAAAGAACTCTGAGACAGGGAAATTATTATTATTTGCCGGCGATCCCATCATTCATATACTGAGCGGTGGTATGTTACTTGGGGCCTTTTTTATGGCAACAGACTATGTTACATGTCCTTCTGTGAGGAGGGGGCAGATAATCTTCGGAGTAGGTTGTGGTGCCCTCACGATGCTTATAAGGCTTAAGGGTGGTTATCCTGAGGGTGTTATGTTTGCTATACTAATAATGAACTGTTTTGCCCCACTTATTGACAGAAAGATGAGGTCAAAAGTCTTTGGTTCAGTCAAGAAGAAGGAGACAGGAAGATGAAGGAGATGATAAAGATCACGCTAAGCCTTATGGTTATTTTTGTGGTTGCCGGTATTATCATGGCTAGTGTCTTCGCAAAGACAGCGCCCATCATGGCAGAGGCACAGAAGAGGGAGAAGGAGGAGGCCTTGAAGAAACTCATGCCCGAGGCTGAGAGCATAGTAGAGGCTGGAAAGTGGGAACCCTTTCACAAGCATGCAGAGTATTATGAGGCTAGGAAAGGAAATGATACAGTTGGTTACATAGCCTCAACCTTTGGAAAGGGCTATTCAAGTTATATAAGCATACTCGTTGCTGTTGACCCTGAGATAAAGGTTAAGAAGATAAGCATTCTCAGTCATGGTGAGACACCAGGTCTTGGTGATGAGATAGAACAAGATTACTTCAAAAAGAGGTTTGAAGGAAAATCCCTCGAACAGCTTGAGGTGGTCAAGACCGAGACAACAGACAAGATACAGGCGATTTCAGGGGCAACGATATCGAGCCGTGCTGTTACGAATGGTGTAAGAGAGGCAGTAAAACTCCTTAGAGAGAAGTATCTTGGAGGGACAAAGGGATGAATAATAAGAGTTACTGGGGTTTAATAAAAAATGGTATCTTTGCAGAAAACCCTATCTTCAGGGTTGCCTTGAGTCTCTGCCCTGCCGTTGCAGTGACAAGTGGTGTTAAAAATGGTTTTCTCATGGGTATTGCTGTCTTATTTGTTCAGACCATGGTTAATGTGACGATCTCTGTAATCAGGAATTTTATCCATCCAAGGGTCAGAATCCCTTCTTACATGTTTGTTATAGCAACATGGGTTACTGTTACAGACCTCCTCATGGCTGCATTTGCAAGGGATGTGTATAAGCAGATGGGTCTTTATATTCAGCTCATCGTTGCCTTTGCCATAATACTTTCAAGGGCAGAGCTTTTTGCAAGCAGAAACAGGGTCGTACCATCCTTCTTTGACGGCCTCGGAATGGGTATTGGTTTTCTCTTTGCCCTTGTGGTGATAAGCTTTTTCAGGGAGTTGCTCGGAAAAGGGGCTATCTGGGGATTTCCGCTCGTTGATTTCAAGCCACTGTTGATCATGATACTTCCTACCGGTGGATTCTTTGCTGTTGGGCTCCTTATGGGACTTTTTAACTGGATAGACATTAAGTTCTTCGGAGGCACAGGTGCCTCTGGAGGGGGGCATTAGGAGGGACAATGGAGAATCTCTTTGAGTTATTCATAGCAGCCTCGTTAATAAATAACTTTGTCTTCACGAGGTATCTTGGTCTATGTATCTTCTTTGGTGTTACAAAGAAGATGGAGACAGCAGTCGGCATGAGTATTACCTTTACGGCTGTCATGGTCATAAGTGCTGCCCTTAGTTGGCTCATATACAAGGCAGTAATGATACCCCTGAACCTTACCTTTTTAAAGATCGTCATATTTATAGGTATAGTGGCAGGTTTTGTTCAGGCAGCAGATACAATAATGAGGAAGGTCTCACCCGGTCTTTATTATAAGCTCGGCATATACCTTGCCCTGATTACAACAAACTGTATAATACTGGCTGTTCCACTTATCAATGCTGGCGAGGGTTATAGCTTCATTCAGAGCCTTTCCTTTGGTCTTGGCTCTGGTGTTGGTTTTGCTCTTGCCCTGATTATTATGGCAAGCATAAGGGAAAGACTCGAGCTGGCTGATATACCTAAGTCATTTCAAGGTTTACCTATTGCTTTTATAGTTACGGGTCTTATAGCCCTTGCTTTTTTAGGTTTCTCAGGGCTTATAACACTGTAGGGATATGGACACACAAAGGGTTACCACACAGGTCAACCCTGCAATCGGTGTTTATATTTTTTGTTGAATAGGTTAGAATAAAGAAAGTAAATCTTTTAAAAATAGGAGAAGGGGATGTTTGAACTTCATAAGATAGTAACAGATATCTTTGAACTGCTTCAGGGCCTTTCAGCATTTCATTATCTTGTACCAAAGGTAGGCGTTGGCGGTGCTGTAGAGGTAACAGGTCCGATAGACTTCAAACAACTCATTACTTTTACATTCATATTCCTGGCGAGTCTTGGAGCCATATTTGGTATAGGACTGGCCTTTGCAGCGCAGAAGTTTGCTGTGAAGGTTGATCCAAAGGTAGAGATGGTAAGGAATGTCCTGCCTGGTGCGAACTGTGGTGCCTGTGGTTTTGCTGGCTGTCAGGGATATGCTGAGGCTGTTGCCATGAAACCTGAGGTCCCTCCGAATCTTTGCGCCCCAGGAAAGGCGACTGTTGCTGAGGCTGTGGCTCGAATAACAGGCAAGGTTGCTGCAGCGGTTGAACCTAATTTTGCAAGGATAATGTGCCAGGGAGGGTGGTCAAAGTCAGTTAAGAGGTTTAAATATGAAGGTGTTCAGGACTGCAGGGCTGCTGTCCTTGCAGGTGGTGGTGATAAGGCCTGTATTTATGGATGTCTTGGATATGGTACCTGTGCAAAGGTATGTCCCTTTGGCGCAATAACAATGAATGAAGACCACCTGCCAGTTGTGGACATTACGAAATGCACGGGCTGTAGAAAATGTGAGCAGGCCTGTCCGAAAAAGGTCATTGAGGTCCTGCCTGCTTCCAGACAGGTCCTTGTATCCTGCCATTCAAAGGACAAAGGTCCTGATACGAAAAAGAACTGTTTTGTTGGTTGTATTGCCTGTGGTAAGTGTGTGAAGATATGCCCCTTCGATGCACCCTCTGTTACAAACAATCTATCAAGGATAGACCTTGAAAAATGCAAGGTCTGCGGTCTCTGTGTTCCACCCTGCCCAACAAATGCTATTGTGGACTACATACCAAAGAGGTCAAAGGCCTTTGTGATGGACAATTGCATAGGCTGCCAGATCTGCGCAAAGGTCTGCCCTGTTAATGCTGCCTCCGGTGAACCAAAGAAGAGACATTCCATTGACCAGCAGAGGTGTATTGGCTGCGGTATCTGCACTGCAAAGTGTCCTGTCCAGGCAATTGATGGAACTTTCAATGCGATAATGGTCTTTGAGGCTGCAAAGGCCAAAAAGGCTGCAAAAGTAGCAGCATCGTAGGTTATATTCTGTTACGGCGATTTTCAGGGACTGTGAACTATACTTGCCCACCTGTCATGTCCCTAAAATACTATGTCTGTGCATCGTGAGAAATCGTGGCGTGAGCAATGACAGCCCTTGATAAATTAAGGGACATCGCTCGTCAACTAAGTTTTGCTGGTATAGATGAGGCAGCCAAGGAGGCAGAGGTCATAATAACCGAGACCCTTGGCATTGACAGGGTTTCCCTTTATTCAGGCCGTTATGAGATTTCCGAGGAGGATTCTGAAAGGATTAGCTCTATTGTCCTCAGGAGGATAAAGAGGGAACCACTTCAGTATATTCTTGGTTATGTAGAGTTCCTTGGACTCAGATTCAAGGTGGGTAAAGGGGTCCTTATCCCGAGACCTGAGACAGAACTGCTTGCTCAGGAAGCTATAAAGATACTCAAGACCCGAGACGCACACAATGTCCTTGACCTCTGTTCAGGTAGTGGGTGCATAGCGATAACTATCGCAAAGTATCTTCCCCATGTATTTGTATATGGTATTGAAATCTCTGAGACAGCACTGAGCTATGCCGAAGAAAATGCCCTATTAAATAATGTTAAAAATGTGAGATTTCTAAGGGGTGACCTTTATGAACCATTAAGATTGACGATGCCACAGATAACATTTGATATGATAGTCTCAAACCCCCCCTATATAAGGAGTGAAGATTTAGGGTCACTCCAGCCTGAGATAAGGGATTGGGAACCTATAGAGGCCCTCAATGGAGGAAGTGACGGCCTCTATTATTACAGGCGAATATTAGAGTCTTGCAGGGATTTTCTGGTTAAAAATGGAGACATCCTTCTCGAGGTTGGAAACTGTAAGGGTGTGATGGATATAGCTAGTTCTCATAATCTAAAGGTAATATCTGTTATACAAGACCTATCAGGGATAGAAAGGATTCTCCATCTAACTATCTGATTACTCATAATGTCATTTATTTTTTAAATCACTTAAAGTCTTGACTTTTGTTTTTTCCTCTATTACTATATGATGAATCCTGAATTGGAGGGTTAAAAGTGCAGGAAGAATCTTTATTAATGGACGTTATAGTAAATCCCCATGCAGTACCCCATTATGTATCCTATGCATTTCTGGCATCAGCAATTTTAATAGGTGTGTCCCTTGCCATCAGAGGAGCACTGGCCCTTGTCCCGAAGGGGACACAAAACCTGATGGAGGTCCTCGTTGAGGCCTTGCTAAGGCTTGCTGACGAGAATATAGGTCACCATTGGGGAAGGCATTTTTTCCCTCTTATAGGTACTATTGGCTTATATATATTGATATGTAATTTCATGGGTCTTATCCCTGGTTTTGCCTCTCCGACAAGTAATATAAATATGACGGCATCAATGGCTGTGCCGGTGTTTCTTGCCACACATTATTATGGTATCAAGGTTCACGGTCTTAAATATATCAATCATTTTCTTGGTCCCATACGCTCAATAGCTGCTCTGCCCCTTATGATTTTAATGTTCTTTGTTGAGTTTATTGGCCATCTTGTAAGACCTGTGACCCTCTCAGTCAGGCTTTTTGGCAATATGATTGCAAAGCATATGATTCTCTTTGCCCTTGGCTTGCTGGCTCCTGTAATAGTCCCTGTTGCAATACTTGGCCTCGGCGTACTTGTAAGTGTTATTCAGGCCTTTGTTTTTGTGCTTCTGACAGCCCTTTATCTTGCCGGTGCTGTTGAAGAGGCACATTAAAATTTTATAGGGAAAGGAGGAATAGCGATGAGAAGATTTTTATTTCCCCTGTTACTCTCTCTGATTTTAGTATTTTCCTTTGCTGTCCTTGCCTTTGCTGAAGAGGCAGCAGCCCCTTCAACGGGTCTTACAGACTCGAAGATCTTCTATTATGCTCTTGCTGCCCTCGGTTGTGGCCTTGCGATAGGGCTTGCAGCACTGGGGACCGGTATAGGTCAGGGTATCGGTCTTAGCAGGGCCTGTGAAGGAGTTGCAAGGAACCCAGGAGTATCAGGTAAGATCACGACAACCCTCATCATTGGTCTCGCGATGATAGAGTCTCTTGCTATTTATGCCCTTGTCGTGGTCCTGATAATTCTCTTCATGAATCCCTTCAAACTTTAATTTAAAGGGGGCGAAAGCCCCCTTTTATTACATATCAGCCTCAACAAAAATCCTCAACATCCCGTTTGCAGGCAGTTTTGTCCCTATACTCAGGAGGGCAGTCCCATCCCTGTTGTCTCTCATCCTGATAACCGTTGCATCATGCTCTTTCTTTTCACCCTTTACAGATATGTTGTAGGCCTTGACCCTGTATTTCTCCAGACCTGTCAGAGGCAGCAGGGCAGGTAGATTCCTCAACTCCAGATCAGAGTATGAGTAATTTGAAACCTCTATCTCTGTCTTCTCCTCAAAGCCATCGTTGCCTGATATAGTCCTGAGGTTTATCGTTCCGGGCAATATAACATCAAATTTAATATCATTGCCCTTCACACTCACAATTATATAGTGAAAAAAGCCTCCACCCCTTGGTGATTGATAAAGAGGAGAGCCTCCTCCGCCAGTGACAATATACCTTATGCCATCCTTTACAGTTTCGCTATAAAGATGTTCATGTCCTGCAAACACAGCCTTAACATTGAACTCCTTAAATATGGAGTGAAGAAGGTCCCTGTTCATTTTGTCCTTGAAGGACTTTCTGAACAGAAGGTCAGGGTCAATTACAGAAAACATGGGTCTATGCATAAAGACAAATATATTTTTTGCTTTTCTATTTCTCTCAAGGTCTTTTTTTAACCATTCAAGCTGTTCATCCATTATCGTCCCTTCCTTTCCCTTTTCCTCTGTATTCAATATTATGAAATGAGAGTTTCCGTAATCAAAGGAGCCATAAGTATTCCCGAACCTTTGCTTTACATAATCCTTCCTCATGCCACCTCCGCCAAGTTCGTGGTTACCAAGGACATTAAAAAAGGGAACCGAGATCTGGCGTGACATTGCTACAAAGTAGTCAATTTCATTCCTGAATCTCTCGAAGGTGCCTCCATAACCATAGTAGGCATCACCTGTGCTTATCACAAAATCTGGTTTTATCATCTCTATCTCTTTAAGGGTTTTCAAGACTCCTTCATGATAGGGCCTATCTCTCCTTAAGGGACGGAAGTCCCCAAAGACAATAAAACTATATTCTTTTGAGTCAGAATCTTCAAGGGCAACATCATTTATCACCTTCATTGGCCTGTCAGTAAAGGCAAAGACGGGCAGGAATAGAAGAAGTAGATTTAATATGATGGCTGTCAGGATATTCTTAAGGATCATCTTATAATACCTCCTCCAACAACTATATCTTTATCATAAAAAACAGCGGACTGTCCTGGCGCTGGCGCCCATTGAGGTTCATCAAAGGAAACCCTTACACTGTCTTCATTAATCAGGGTAATCAGGGCAGGTGCATCCTTCATCATTGAGCGTATCTTTACAGTGGCTCGAAATTCCCTGCCCGACGCGGGACCTTTACCCATCAGTATTTTTTCTTTCAAGAACCAGTTAATCTCTTTAACCTCAAACTCCCTTTGAAGTGCCATCTCTTTTGGCCCAACATATACTGCCATCTCTGCAGGGTCGATCCTGACAACATACAAGGGTTTACCTGTTGAGATGCCAAGCCTCTTCCTCTGACCTATTGTGAAGAGGTGTATCCCCTGATGTTTCCCTAAGACATTTCCTGTCTTCACATCAATAATCGGGCCCTCAGTGGGGGGCAATACATTATTGAGGAGCCTGAAATAATTTCTATCCTCAATAAAGCATATCTCCTGACTCTCCGGTCTCTTAGCAGCAGGTAATCGAAGTGATAAGGCAAGGCTCCTGACCTCATCCTTTTTTTTGTAACCGAGGGGAAGGATAAGGCGTCTCAGTTCATCCCTCTTAAGGATATAAAGCACATAGGACTGGTCCTTTTTTATGTCAATACCCTTTTTTAACACGGGAAGACCATTATCCTCAACCCTCGCATAATGACCTGTTGCTATAAACCGGGCATCCCTCTCACTGGCTATCTTAAATAAATAGGGGAATTTTATGTATCTATTGCAGAGGATGCAGGGATTTGGTGTAAGACCTTTCGAGTATGCCTCTATAAAGGGTTCTATAACCTTTTCCATGAACTCTTCCCTGAGGTCAATCCTGCTGTGCCTGACCCCTATACTTTCTGCTGTCCTCTGAGCATCATTGATAGCCTCAATTGAACAACAACCTGTAAAGGTCCCCTTCAGCCTTGCCTCATAAAGGATGAAACTCAATCCTTCGACATCATAACCGGATTCCTTGAGCAGATAGGCAGTCACAGAAGAATCCACTCCTCCACTCATCCCGACTATAACCCTTCTGTTAGAAGCCATGTTACCTCACAAAAAATTGCACTAAAGAGACTTTAGAGACTTTAGGTAGTATAATACACTTAATAAGTGCAAAAAAAGCTTAAAAGTAAAATTTGAAATTTAGAGGAGGTTTTATGAAGAGGATATTTCTAAATGTGCAGAAAGAATTCTGTGAGGAGTGTTCCCTTGCCCTGAGGAGGTTTATAGGGAAGATGCCCGGCGTTGAATCCATTGATGTGGAGAATGGAAAGATTGTTATTAGCTTTGACGACTCAAAGACAAGGGAAGAGGACCTGTTTAAGATTACTCGAGAAAGCATAGATAAACTTGGCTACAAAATAGTAGATTAATGGCGGGAGTGTGTGGGAATCGAACCCACCCTGCCACCTTTTGGGCGGCAACACTGGATTTGAAGTCCAGGAGGGACACCAGAACCCTATCCACTCCCATTTTTGTTAATGAAATATTTTACTTTATTTAACACCTTTCACACAACCGACAAAGACCCTTAAAAGACCCTTAATTGACAATAAAACCTCCTGCTGTTAAACTTAAGAAAACTACTACAATAGAAGAGGAGGTAAAAAGCATGAAAAGATTTTTCTTCTCCAGTCTTATAGGCATGTTATTTATTATGTTATCAATGACAGAGGCAGCAAGGGAATGGAAGGAGCCATCGGTTGAGTATTCAGCAGATATGTATATGGAAACAGAAGAGTTTACTTTGAAGGCAAAGGTTTATCACGCCCTGGATAAGGAGAGGAGGGATCAGGAGATGGCAGGCGAGAAGACAAGCATGATTATCAGAAGGGATAAAAAGGTTATGTGGACCCTTATGCCTGATGCTATGATGTACATGGAGATACCTTTTGTTGAAGGAGGTAAAGATAACAAAGAAGACCTCTCGAATTTTAAGATCGAGGAAACCATCGTTGGAGATGAGGTTGTTAATGGGATAAAGACGACAAAGAGCAAGATAATTATGACAAACAAAAAGACCGGGGAAAAATTAGGTGGTTTCTGGTGGCTCTCAAAGGAAGGCATTGTGGTTAAGATGGACGTGATAGCTGTTGAAAAGGGTACAAAAACAAGGATAAAACAGGAACTTAAAAATCTGAAGATAGGCAAACAGGACCCTAAGCTCTTTGAGATACCCGCAGGATATTCAAAGATGACAATACCCATGGGTGGAGGATTTGATATGCCTGTGAGGAAGAGAAGATGAGTTTATGGTTGCCCTTGCTACTAAATCAGGCCATAATCTTTAAGGGTCTTTTTGAGTTTCTCTTTATTCGCCTCTGACATCTCACAGAGGGGGAGGCGGAATTCTTCTTTGATTTTACCCATCATGGCAAGGGCTGTCTTGACAGGTATGGGATTTGTTTCTATGAACATTGCTGAATTCAATGGCTCAAGTTTGTAATGCAGCCTTCTTGCCTCATCGAGCTTGCCCTCTTCCCAGAGTCTGCACATCTCGGCTACATCTCTGGGTGCTATATTTGCTGTGACTGATATAACGCCTTTTCCGCCAAGGGCAAGGAGGGGCAATGTCGTAAAGTCATCACCAGAAAGGACTGTAATCTTATCACCACAGAGCCTTATGATTTCACTAACCTGTTTCATATCACCTGTTGCCTCTTTTATAGCAACGATATTCTTTATCTCGGCCAATCTTGCAACTGTTGAGGGAAGGATGTTCACGGCCGTTCTCCCCGGCACATTGTATAGCACTATCGGGATACCAACTGCCCCGGCAACGGTCTTATAGTGCCTGTAAAGTCCCTCCTGTGTTGGTTTGTTGTAATAAGGGGCAACAAGCAATGCTGCATCAGCGCCAAGACTTTCTGCCTTCTTTGTTATCATTATAGTCTCATCAGTGGAATTTGCACCTGTTCCTGCTATTACAGGGATTCGTTTATTAACGGTCCTGATAGCGAGCTCTATTACCCTGTAATGCTCTTCGTAGTCAAGTGTTGCTGACTCTCCTGTAGTTCCACAGGGCACAATGGCATTAGTCCCTTGAGATATGTGCCATTCTATTAATTCCGAAAAGGCCTTTTCATCGAATCTTCCATCTATAAAGGGAGTGACTATCGCAACAATTGAACCTTTGAACATTATGTCCTCCTTTCAGGGTTTGAGGTTAAACAAATTTTATACCTACTCTGTAATATAAATCTTCTTTGTTGCTCCATTTTACTATACCTATTTTTTCTGAAAGCCCATTGTTAAAGGTAAGAACATGGCCTGGCTCTAAGGGGAAGTCTGTTATAAGGCCGATACCCCCCTGACTTAAGTCGTATAATCTTGCCTTTTTGGTCAATTTCTTTAATTCCCTCAGGTCAAGGACTGTTACGGTATATTCTATCTCTCTCTGTTCTGCCTTTCTCTCAAATTTTCTTTTTTCCATAAAAACCCCTAAAAATACAGCTTAATTTCGCCATTAAAGACCTCCTCGGCAGGGCCTGTCATGTAGACATGGTTGTTCTCTGACCATGCTATGTTTAAATCTCCTCCTGCAAGATGGACGATTACGTTTCTTCCTATTAGTCCTTTAATGATTGCTGCAACTGTTGATGCAGAGGCACCTGTGCCACAGGCCATAGTCTCTCCAGAGCCCCTTTCCCATACTCGCATCTTTATCTCTGAGGGATTAATAACCTCAATAAACTCGACATTTGTCCTTTTTGGAAAAATCGGATGATTCTCAATCTTCGGACCATAATATCCTACTGGGAAATCTTCAACTTTGTCAATAAATATTACAGCATGGGGGTTTCCCATGGATACACAGGTTATATGAAAGAGTCTGTTTTCTATCTCAAGGGGATAATCTATTATAGCCTTTTCATTTCCCTTAGAGTTCTGCACCAGAAAGTCATCACTGATATTGACAGGAATTCTTTGAGGATAAAATACTGGCTCCCCCATATCAACCTTTACAAGGCCATTGACCTTTTCAGGTCTTATAATACCTGCCCTTGTTTCTATATTGAGAATCCCCTTGCTTGACAGACCTTGATCCCATATGTATTTTGCAAGACATCTGATGCCATTACCACACATCTCTACTTCAAAGCCATCGGCATTAAAGATCCTCATCTGGAAGTCTGCCTTACTGGATGGGCAAAGCAGGAGGACCTGGTCGGCACCAATACCGAATCTCCTGTGGCATAGCTTTTTGGCTAAAACTGAGAGGTCAGTTTTTAGTACCTCTGTTTGCTTCAAGCCATCAATCAGGACAAAGTCATTTCCAAGGCCCTGCATCTTTGTGAATGGTAGTGTTTTTATCCTTTCTTTTTTCATAAGCAGTACCGAACTATGTCCTGTTAGCCTGTCTCAGGAAGTCTGGCATCGTCTCTCCCTTAATTATATCCCTGTAAGTCTCTCTCTTTCTTATTATGCCGTAATCTTTTCCTTTAACAATTACCTCTGCTGCCCTTGGTCTGCTATTATAATTGGAACTCATGCTGAAACCATAGGCACCTGCTGACATAACAGCAAGATATTCTCCCGGTTTTACTGAGGGTATTTCTCTGTCCTTTGCAAGGAAATCGCTGGACTCACATATGGGACCAACTATATCAGCTATGATGCTCTTCCTTTTTTTTCTGTCAACAGGCTGGATATGATGATATGAACCATAGAAGGATGGCCTGACAAGGTCATTCATACCAGCATCAACAATTACAAATTCCTTTTCCTGTCCCTTTTTGAGATAAAGCACCTTTGTTACGAGTATGCCAGCATTGCCAACTATAGACCTTCCAGGTTCTACTATCACGGTCAGTTTTTTGTTCCTTAGGAGGGGTAAGATACGGTTTGCAAGGTCCTTTGGTAAGGGAGGGACCTCATCCTTATAAGTAATGCCGAGACCTCCACCGATGTCGAGGTAGTTTATAGTAATACCGAATCTGTTTAATTCATCAATAAGTAAGAGAACCTTTTTTAGGGCTTCAGTGAAGGGTGAAACCTTTGTTATCTGAGACCCTATATGCTTGTGGATACCAACAATCTGCAGGTTTTGAAGTTTCTTTATGGACTTGTAATATTCAAGGGCATCCTTAATGGGGATACCAAACTTGTGTTTTCTGAGCCCTGTTGATATGTACGGATGGGTTTCAGGATCTATATCAGGATTGACCCTCAGCGCTACAGGTGCCTTAATTCCCATGTTCCCTGCAATCCTGTTAATCTCATAAACCTCTTCCTCAGACTCAATGTTAAACATGAGGATACCTGATTTAATGGCATATACTATCTCATCCTCTGTCTTGCCAACACCTGCATAAACTATCTTTTTCGGTGGAATCCCTGCCTTCAGCGCCCTAAAAAGTTCACCCCCTGAGACGATATCAGCGCCTCCACCATTTTTTGCTAAAAGTCTCAGTATTGTTGAATTTGTGTTTGCCTTCAGGGCGTAACAGATAATGTGAGGGACACCATTAAAGGCCTCGTCATAGGCCTTAAAATGCCTTAATAAGGTTGTATAGCTGTAAATGTAAAGAGGCGTACCATAGATTTTAGCAAGTTCTCTAACAGGGACATCCTCTACATATAATGTATTATCTCTATATTTGAAGTAATGCATAATTCTAATGTTTCATTCATACCTTATGGCAATAGGGCAGATACATAAATTTGATAATCCTTGATTGCCCCTTCGGTTATTTCAAGCTTCTGAGGCCTTCCTTTATCAACTCTAAAGGAAATGCAATTTTGTAATGAATATTATATAATTTATTCTGATTTCTGGCAAGAAAAAATAAATAAATTTGAGCAATGTCAGGAACTGTGTGTATTTAATTATGCCACTTGAAAATTTTAAAATAAATCAAAGGAGTTAGAAATGGGGAAAAATTTAGTAGAAAAGATATTTGAAACTCACAGGATATATGGTGAGGCTGTAAAGGGGAAACAAATAGGCCTCAGAGTTGATCAGGTCTATACTCAGGATGCAACAGGAACACTGGCCTGGCTGGAATTTGAGGCAATTGGTATTGATAAGGTGATGGTCCCTCTTGCGGTGTCCTATGTTGACCACAATATGTTACAGTCCAGTTTTATGAGTGCTGATGACCATCTCTTTCTACAAACAGCAGCAGCACGGTTTGGTGCCTATTTTTCAAAACCTGGCAATGGTATCTGTCATCAGGTCCATCTTGAGAGGTTTGCTGCACCTGGTAAGATTGCCCTCGGAACGGATAGCCATACCCCGACAGGCGGGGGGATGGGGATGATTGCTATCGGTGTTGGTGGTCTTGAGGCAGCTACAGTGATGGCAGGTGAACTCTTTGAGATAACCATGCCCGATGTTGTGCTTGTAAGGCTTGGGGGAAGACTCAAAAGACCCTGGGTTACTGCCATGGATGTAATACTTACATTGCTTAAGATGCTTTCTGTTAAAGGTGGTGTTGGAAAGATACTCGAGTATGGCGGTGAGGGTGTTGCTGACCTTAATGTAACCGAAAGGGCAACAATAACAAATATGGGTGCAGAACTTGGGGCAACAACCTCAATATTCCCGAGCGATGAAAATACATTACGCTATCTGAAGGCTCAGGGAAGGGAAAAGGATTGGTTTGAGTTGAAGGCCGATAGCGATGCACGATACTCAGAGGTAATTTACCTGGACCTTTCAAGCATTGAGCCCATGATAGCTCAGCCTCATAGTCCTGATAATGTCGTTCCCATCAGAGAGATTGCAGGCAAAAGGGTAAATCAGGTCTGTATCGGGAGTTGCACAAACTCATCCTATCAGATGTTAAGGTCAGTTGCTACAATACTGAAGGGTAGAACCATCCCTGAGTGGGTTAATCTATTGATAAATCCCGGGTCAAAACAGGTTTATGAGATGCTATCAAGGGACGGATTTATGGCAGATATGATAGCAGCTGGTGCAAGGCTACTTGAGGCATCCTGTGGCCCTTGCATCGGTATGGGCGGGGCACCTGGTTCAGGCCATATCTCTGTGCGTTCCTACAACAGGAATTTCAAGGGGCGTTCAGGTACTAAAGATGCATTTGTGTACCTTACAAATCCTCTTGCCTGTGCCATTATAGCCCTTAAAGGAGAAATAATAGACCCGAGGGATTTTGATCTTGGCGAGGATTGCATTAGAGGGCTATCAGGTCTGAGGGAGCCGGAAAGGTTCATCATAAATGACAACATGCTGATTCCTCCTAAGGATATAAAGACGGAGATAGTTAAAGGGCCAAACATCAAGGATGTGCCTGTAAAAGAGCCTTTGGAAACCAGCATACAGGCAGAGGTCTTACTGAAACTCGGTGATAATATCACAACGGATGACATAATGCCGGCAGGTTCCAAAGTGTTGCCCTTTAGGTCAAATATACCGGCCATCTCTGAATTTGTCTTTGAAAATATCGATAAAACCTTTAGCGAGAGGGCAAAGAAGGCACGGGAAAAAGGAGGAGGCATAATAATAGGTCGGGAGAATTACGGTCAGGGTTCATCGAGGGAGCACGCGGCGATTGCGCCAATGTATCTCGGTGTAAAGGCTGTAATTGCCCTGTCTTTTGCCCGTATTCACAGGGCAAACCTGATAAATTTTGGAATTCTTCCAGTGTTATTTGAAAATGAAGGGGATTATGAACGATTGCAGCAGGGGGATATTCTTCTTATTAGGGATGTAAAAAGGTCTATTGAGAATGACGAGAAAATAGTTGTAGAAAATCTCTCTCGCGGGGATACCTTTAAGGTAAGGTCAAACCTGAATGATAGGGAGAAAGGGCTTATCTTAAAAGGAGGGTTACTGCCTTTTATAAGGCAGAAGAGTTTGAAAGGCTCAAATATGTAAGTATTATAGAGAATAGGATACCCCTTTTTCGGTTATCATATTATAAAATCAGTGAGTTCCACTCGTTTTTTATTTGATCATTTCTCCAAGTTTTCTGTTTATGATACTTGCTATATACCCTGCACTAAAACCATTATCAATATTAACAACTGCAACATTGGAGGCACACGAATTGAGCATTGCCAGAAGGGCTGTTACTCCATTAAAACTCGCACCATAACCTGTGCTTGTTGGCACAGCTATAACAGGACCTTCAACAAGACCTCCTACTACACTCGGCAGGGCCCCTTCCATACCTGCCACCGTAATTATAACAGTCGATGCCATTAACAGGTCAATCCTGTCAAGAAGCCTGTGGACACCAGCAACACCAACATCATAGAGTCTCTCTACCCTGTTACCAAGGCTTTCGGCTGTAAAGGCAGCCTCCTCAGCAACAGGAATGTCCGATGTCCCGGCACTAATAACAAGGATTAGTCCTTTTCTCTCTTCAGGTATCTTTCTTTTTATTGTTATCATTCTGGCTTCTTGATTAAAAATGGCATCCTTATGTCTTTTCTTTATGTAATCAAACACAGCTTTATCTGTTCTTGTTACAATGGCATCATTTCCATTCTTGAGCAGTCTTTCTATGAGTTTAAGTATCTGCTCCTTTGTCTTTCCCTGGCCAAAGATCACCTCAGGAATACCTTTTCTTAAGGCACGGTGATTGTCAAGCCTTGCAAAACCGAGGTCCTCAAATGGCAGGGTCTTCAATCTAATCATGGCTTCATCTATTGTTATCTTTCCTTCTTTAACATCTTTAAGGAGGTTTTTCAGCAATTCAGGTCTCATTTCAGCACCTCATTCATTGCCCCTGTCCTGTAACCAGTAATATCGAGGGAGATATATTTAAAGCCAATGTTTCTGAATCTCTCGGCAATGGTGATTCTATTGTCAATAATTAAATTGAATTCCTCTGGAAGGGTCTCGATCCTTGCGATCTCGTTATGATGCCTTACCCTGAATTGAGAAAGACCTAATTCCCTAAGAAACTCTTCTGCCTTCTCGACCTGTTCAAGCTTCTCTGCGGTGATCCTTGTATTGTAAGGGATTCTTGAGGAGAGACAAGCAAAGGATGGTTTATTCCACGTCCTGAGGCCAAGGCGATGGGAAAGGACCCTGATTTCTTTCTTTGTAAGGCCAGCCTCTAACAGGGGACTTCTTACTCCTTTGTTTTTTGCAGCCCTCATGCCTGGTCTATAATCATGAATATCATCGTAGTTCGAGCCATCAATTATATGTTTTATTCCATATTGGTGAGCCAGGTCTGTTAGCCTGTTAAAGAGTTCACTCTTACAGTAGTAGCATCTGTCAGCTCTGTTTTCGTAGAATTCGGGTATCTCCAACTCTCCTGATTCAATGATAAGGTGTCTGACATTTATTTCCACAGCTAAGGCCTTTGCCTCGTCAACTTCTCTTTTTGGATAGGCAGGAGATACTGCTGTGACAGCCAGTACCTTATCCCCGAGTATCTCTCTTGAGACCTTTGTTAGAAAGGTACTGTCCACGCCACCTGAAAAGGCAATACAAACCGACCCGAGGTCTTTGAGGATATGTCTTAATTGGTTCATCTTTTGCTCTAATATCTCTTCCATACTACATCCTTGATTCCTTCAACGCCTCCTGACAGGGGCATATTACCTCTTCCTTTTGACTCTTCATTGTCAGGAATTCTTTTATCAGAATCTTTATCCTTTCTAAGGAGGCCTTCATGGTTTCGACAACCTCTCCTGTTGTTAGCCTGTTCTTCGAAATACCAGCAGCATAATTTGTTATTACCGAAAGGCTTGCAAAACATATCTCAAGTTCTCTGGCCAGTGATGCCTCGGGCATGACGGTCATGCCAACTATATCAGCACCAATATTAGCGAAAAACCGTATTTCTGCCCCTGACTCGAGCCTTGGCCCATTGGTACAGACGTAAGTGCCTGATCTCTTTAATGGAATTCCTGCCTTTTCGGCTGAGCAATGGAGCAACTCTCTTAATGAACTGCAAAATGGTTCAGTAAAATCTATATGTACGACCTCTTCTCTGTCAAAGAAGGTGCTTTCTCTTCCCCACGTCATATCAATAATCTGATCAGGCAAGACAATGTCCCCAGGTCTCAGGTAAGGGCTGATACCACCTACTGCATTAATAGATATTAGTTCTCGTATTCCCAGTTCTTTGAAGCCCCAGAGGTTTGCCCTGTAATTTATCTTGTGAGGAGGTATGTGATGAGGGATACCATGCCTGGGGAGAAACACAACGTCTGTACCTGATATGTTACAGATCCTGTAATAATCTGATGGGTCTCCATAAGGCGTCTTGATCTCCCTGGTTGCTACAATAGAATCACATCCAAGTTCCTGTATGCCGCTGCCTGCAATGATTCCTATACCTTTCATAGTATTTCCTTCTATTATATTAGCATGAGATTATCCCGTTAGGCGGGATAATGTTATAATAACAAAATCTTTACTTATTTAGGGGAGTCTGATGTTAGAACATGAAGTTATTCAAAGGGTATTGAAGAAGACCCTCTCGAAGGGGGGAGATTATGCCGATATATTTGTTGAATTTAGAAGGGTCAATTCTATTCACCTTGAAGATGGACAGGTAGAGAAGATAACGTCAGGGATAGATGCCGGGGCAGGGCTCAGATTGGTATCAAAAGGCAAAACTGCCTTTGCTTACAGTAATGACTTATCAGAAGAATCCCTTATGAACCTTGCAGAGACACTATGTAATGGATTTTCTGAGATTGGGGAGTCAAAAACATTTGATATGAGGGTTTTAAGACCGCAGACCAGTTTTCTGATTGAGATTTTGCCAGAGCAGGTCTCGATGACTGAGAAGGTAGGCATTGTAAAAGAGGCTGACAGGGTTGCAAGAACCCTGGATAACAGGATAAGACAGGTTTCGGTCAACTATCGAGATTCATTACAGAGGGTATTAATAGGTACTTCTGATGGCACGATTGCAGAGGATGAAAGGATTTACATTACTGCTGTAATAAATGTAATTGCTTCTGAAGATGATAAGATACAGACGGGCTATGAAAGTGTAGGCGGTCTTATAGGTTTCGAGTTATTCAAAGATAATCGTATTGAAGAATTATCTCTCAAGGCTGCCAAGAGGGCGGTTATGATGCTCCGTGCAAGGAGGGCCCCTGGCGGAAGAATGCCGGTTGTTATATCCTCCGAGGCGGGGGGGACCATGATTCATGAGGCAGTTGGTCATGGCCTGGAGGCTGACCTTGTTAGAGAGGGGCTTTCTGTTTATTCTGACAAAATAGGTTCGTATATAGCCTCACCACTTGTAACAGTAATAGATGACCCTACCCTTGCAAACAAGAGAGGATCTTATCGTTTTGACGATGAAGGCGTGCCATCACAGAGGACGATCTTAATCGAAAATGGAGTTCTTAAGAATTACATGTATGACCGTTTAACGGCCCTTAAAGATGGCGTGAGATCAACAGGGAATGGTAGAAGAGAATCCTATCAACACAGGCCAATTCCAAGAATGAGCAATACATATATTGCTCCTGGCGAGTCTTTACCCGATGAGATTATTAGGGCAACTGACAGGGGTCTCTATGTACGAAAGATGGGGGGTGGTCAGGTAAATACTGTTACAGGGGAGTTTGTCTTTGAGGTTCAGGAGGGGTATCTCGTAGAGAATGGCAGGGTAGGAGAGCCTGTCAGAGAGGCAACCCTTATAGGAAACGGTCCTGAGGTCCTTAAATCGATTGACATGGTGGGTTCGGACATTGGTTTTTCAATAGGTACGTGTGGTAAGGATGCTCAGGGTGTACCTGTTTCTGATGGGATGCCCACAATAAGGATACCTGATATCGTTGTTGGTGGAGAGGTGTTGTAATATCAATACAGGTGACTACAAAAAACCACACAGGGCTTTAAGAATAAAATCTTCCTTTTCATTATATTTTCAAGAAAAAGACAAATTTTTCTTCTGGCATTGATATTGCTATATTATTACGTCTGATTGTGATGTCCATAGATAGATAATAATAGTAGTTCATGGGTTTGCCAATTTCAACTATTAGAAAGGTTTAACAGATTATTGTGGTTAAAAGAAAGGGGAAAATAACAGATTATGAGATTTCAGAGGACCTTAAAGACAGCAATTAGTTTTAGTGGAATAGGATTGCATACAGGGAGACATGTACATGTAAGGTTGAGGCCTGCGCCCCGAGATTCGGGTATTGTCTTTTATCGGACCGATAAGGGTTTTTCTTTGAGGGCTGATGTTGCCTCTGTTATTGACAGTGCTTACGCTACAACGATAGGAAATGAAGACGGAAAGATCAGGACAGTTGAGCACCTCCTTGCTGCATTTTCAGGTCTCGGGATTGACAACGCTATTGTGGAAGTTGATGGCCCTGAGATCCCTATCCTTGATGGAAGTGCAACAGAAATTGCAGGACTCATAATTAAGGCAGGCATAGCAAAACAGGCTAAAAAGGCACCTTATTTAAGGGTAATTAAGCCTGTTATGTTTGAGTACGGTCACTCCCGTATTGCTGTATTCCCTTATAACGGCAGAAGGATTACATTCAGGATAAATTTTAATAATGGCATCCTCGGTGAGCAGAACCTGTCGTTAGATATCACTGAAGAAACTTTCCTGAAAGAGATTGCCCCTGCTCGCACCTTTGGCTTTTTAAAGGATGTGCAGTATCTCATGGAGAAAGGTCTTGCAAAGGGTGGGTCTTTAAGTAATGCTGTAATACTGACAGAAAAAGGTATATTAAATCCCTCAGGATTGAGGTTTAAAGACGAGTTTGTAAGACACAAGATCCTTGATTCCATAGGTGACTTATCTCTTCTGGGCATGCCAATTTATGGGCATGTCATAGCAGACAGGGCAGGTCATTCTGCCAATGTCGGTTTTCTCAGACATCTTATCAACCATCCTGAATGCTGGGAGATAGAGTCTGAGACCGAGTATATCCCTTCAGTTATACAGATTTAAAAATCATTTTAAATCAACAAGTTAGAAAAAATACTTGAAATTTTTGTCAAAATAGATTTTTATATCTATGGAAGACCGCAAAAAAAGGCTGGGGAAAAATTCCCCAGCCAAGCCCCTTAGAACTTTCCCTTATTTCTTCTTTGCGGTCTTCTTTGCTGCCGTTTTCTTTGCTGCAGGCTTCTTTGCTGCTGCCTTCTTTGTTGCCATTATCATCACCTCCTTTCTTTAACCCTCACGGTCAGGCTTAAATCCTTCCGATAAGGGTGATTCTCTTACCTGAGAGTATTCTCTTAAGCGAAGAGTCAGCCTTTTTCCTTTTTATTCTGTATTCTTCCTCGTCCATGATGGTGCAGTTAATCTTCATATCAAATTTTTTTTCCAGGTCTCTGAGGCCCTTAAGGATCGATTGCGTTGCGCCTATGACAAAAAGGTCAACACTATCAACATCCTCACCCTCGGCATATGGTCCATATATAAAAGCAGCTCTCGCACCAGAGGCCCTTAACAGTGCCTTTATGGCGCCTGGCAGCCCCAGAGATTTTGTTATTAGATTTTTTAACTCTGAAAAAAGAGGAGACTCCTTATCAGCCTGAAAGTATTTTAGATTGGCAACTCTTTCGCTTGTGACAATTCCCATTTTCTCGAGGTTATCAAGTTCTCTCTTGATGCCAGAAGGATTTTTTCGAAGCAGCTTTGCAATCTCACGGACATAAAATTTTTCGTCAGGGCTATTTAAAAGAAGTGATAAAACATCTGCTCTTATGGATGATGAAAATAGATTTTTCAGCATTTCAATAATTCCTCCATTGTTTTTATACACTAAAAAAAATTTTTTGTCAACAAAAAAATGATATTTACAAACGATAATTGCTTTTTTGTAAACGATGTCTAATTTAAAACGATTGTTTGATAATATAGAACTCTATTTATGTATAATACCCGTCGGGTATAGGTGAAGCCAGATTAGTGTGCAAGTCCTTTTGATCTTTGGCTCTTCCGGTTTATAATATTAGGATTCGTGATTTTTTATGTACAGGTCGGTTAATATAAAAAAACGGGGCGTAGCGCAGCCTGGTAGCGCACACGGTTCGGGACCGTGGTGTCGGAGGTTCAAATCCTCTCGCCCCGACCACTATAATTTACTCTGGAGTCCTGACTGGTACAGGTTATATACTATATGCGTAAGAAGGTAATAGCTGTCATCGGCGCTGGAAAGGCTGAAGAAAGGATTTTAAAAATAGCCGAAGAGGTAGGCAGGCTTATAGCGAAAAGAAATGCCGTTCTCATATGTGGAGGCCTTGGAGGAGTAATGGAATCTGCTGCTAAAGGTGCAAAAGAGGCTGGTGGTATAACAGTTGGAATTATACCTTCTGATAAAAAAGATCAGGCTAATCCTTACATTGATATACCAGTTGCTACTGGATTTGGTGAGGGGAGAAATGTTATTATTATCAGAACTGCTGATGCTATTATAACTGTTAGTGGTGGGTATGGAACGCTATCGGAGATTGCCTTTGGACTAAAGGCAGGAAAACCAGTTATTGGTATTGAAAGCTGGGATATAGAAGGTGTCGTAAGGGCAGATAGCGCTGAGGATGCTGTAAAAAAAGCCTTTAACTGTTTAAATAATTAGACTTATCTTTTTGTTAAAAGCCCCCTTAGCTCAGTAGGATAGAGCACAGGTTTCCTAAACCTGGTGTCGCAGGTTCAACTCCTGCAGGGGGCACTAAGATTTTACTTTCTGGGATTTGGCCGACCAGAGCCGCGGCGCGTTGCGCCGCGGCAAAGGGAAAAATTGGCTCGCCGCGCACGGCGCGGCTCGCCAAGCGCAGGTTCGAGCCAAAGATTTCTTTGGCTATGACCTTTTTTGCAAAAAGGTCATCATCCCGTGCGATTTTGACGAGGTTTGAAGCGGTTTTTATCCAATTCGTGAGAGGTTCGAGCCAATCATTCTGCTTTTGTTCAATCCGCGCCATTTTCTCTTCCAGCGACTTCTTTTCAAAAAGAAGTTTTTGTTTTTCTTGACGGTAGATTTCGCGTTCAATATCTTGCTCTAAATACGCATCTAAAAGTCGCTGGAGCTTATCGTTTATGGCGTGGATTTTGTTTTGGCTTTCTTGAACAAAAGCAGAAACGGATTGGGCGGATTTTTCTTTGTCCGCTTCTGCCATTTGTAAAAGTTTTTCCGCCCAATCCGAACGCAAAGAAACTTTTTGAATAAGATGCGAAAGTTGCTTATCTAATTCTTCTTGGCGAATACAGGGTTCGGGACATTTCATATCCTTTCTCTTTTTCGTGCAGTGGTAATAGACATATTCGTGGACATTGCCGTTTTTCTGTCTTTTCATTCTGTATTCGCCGGTTATCATCATTCCGCAACTTTCGCATCTCAATAATCCGCAGTAAGGTTGCGGTTCATATTTTGTTTTATGGTGCGGTCTTCCTCTTTGCTTCAAAACTTCTTGCACTTTATCAAAAAGTTTCTTTGCGATGATTGGCTCGTGTTTGCCTTCATGAATTTCCCCGCCATACTTAAACAATCCGCAATAAAATGGATTTGAAAGAATAAAAGTCACTCTCGTCTTGTGGATTCTCTTTCCGCCGCGGGATAGTATTCCGCGCTGCGCCAAAAAATCGCTCACATCTTCCAGCCGCGCCTCGCCTGTAGCATAGAGTTCAAACGCCTCGCGAATTATTTTTGCTTTTTTCTTATCAACCACTACTGACTTTGTGTGCGGGTCGTTTATGTAGCCGATTGGTGCAGGACCTGGATACTCTCCACGCTTCACTTTTTGGCGCAAACCACGCTTCGTGTTTTCGGAAAGAGAATCCACATAGTATTTGCTTTGCCCAAAAGCGATATTGAGCATAAATTTTCCTTGCGGTGTTGGTTCAAACCAAAAAGTCGGAAATTTTAATGCCGCAAGTTTTCCGGTATCCAAAAGGAAAATGAGTCGGCCACCGTCCACAGAATTGCGTGCCAATCTATCAGGGTGCCAAGCCAAAATTCCATCTGCTTCACCTTTTTCAATTCGTTTTAGCATTTCATTAAAAATTGAACGACCAGGAATTTTGGCAGATTGTTTTTCGATAAAAACATTAACGATTTCTAAATTTTCCTGTTTGGCGAAAGCGCGCAATTCTGCTATTTGGTCCTCAATAGACCTGACTTGTTTATCTTCAACATCAGTTGACTTGCGGGCGTAAAGAAAAAATTTATGTGGTTCGTTATTCATATTATTTTATTGGGCAAAGTAAATACTTAAAATCGCAAGGGATTTCGAACCTGCGCTTGGCGAGCCGCGCCGTGCGCGGCGAGCCAATTTTTCCCTTTGCCGCGGCGCAACGCGCCGCGGCTCTGGTCGGCCAAATCCCAGAAAGTAAAATCTTAGTGCAATTATATGACCAAATTCGAACCTACTTTGAACGAAACGGCTAACCAGTGCCGCGCCTGCGGCGCGGCACTCCCACGCGCCACCCAAAACGGGCGGGCGGGCAAAAATTCCTTCCCCCAGACCCCCTTCCTTTTTGCCCGCCCGTCTTACCCGCTTCGCGGGCGAGCCGCCGCTAGTAAAAATGGTACATGTGCTTGCCCCGCCCTCCCGCGCGCGCATTTGAAATTTTTACTCCCATATTTATTGACTCTTTTTCGTAGATTGTGTATCATTATCATAGATAACCTCTCCCGTTGGTTAAGGTTATAACCTTATATCAATAATAGTATTATATGGCTACAATGTCAAATGAAATTTCAACAATAGCTAAAAATATAAAGAAGATAAGAAAGAAAAAGGGCATTTCGCAAGATAAGCTCTCAAAACTTGCTGAGATTGCTTATAACACCATTATTAAAATTGAATCAGGGGCTATTCAAAATCCCACCATTGAAACTGTACAGAAAATAGCTAAAGCCCTTGATGTTTCTTTAGATGAATTAACTAGACCTTAACTATGAAATTTCAGGAATTAATAAAATCAAATTTATGCCAATGGTAGCTGTTAACAAAACTACAAAAGAAGGCATCGTTGAGATCGCTCCTTACTTTGAAAATAAGAATATTTTGATTTACAAAGATGATTTTTTAAAAATTTCTGCCATTCCGCAGTCTTCTATTGATTTAATTGTTACTTCGCCACCATATAATGTGGATATTCATTATAATACTCACAGAGATGATTTATTGTATGAAGATTATTTGGAATTTTCTAAAAAGTGGATTGCTAAATGTTATGAATTAGCAAAAGATGATGGTCGTTTTTGTTTTAATGTTCCGTTAGATAAAAATAAAGGCGGACAACAATCAGTAGGCGCAGATATAACAAATATTGCCAAAGATATTGGTTGGAAATATCATTCCACGATTATTTGGAATGAGGGTAATATTTCAAGAAGAACGGCTTGGGGTTCTTTTATGTCAGCTGCCGCTCCGTATGTTATCGCGCCAGTAGAACTAATAATAGTTTTTTATAAAAAGAATTGGAAAAAAACTAGTGGTAGTAAAAAATCAGATATAACTAAAGCAGAATTTATGCAGTGGACTAGCGGTGTTTGGAATTTCAGCGGAGAAAGTAAAAAAAGGGTGGGTCATCCTGCGCCATTCCCAGTAGAACTACCGAGACGGTGCATAAAATTATTTACTTTTGTCGGCGATAAGGTTTTAGACCCATTTTTGGGTAGTGGAACTACGCTTATTGCTTCATATCTTAACAATCGAAAAGGTATCGGTGTCGAAATAGATAAAGAATATTGCGAGTTAGCGATTAAACGATTACAACAAGAGGCTAAAATAAATCAATCAAGTTTATTAAGTTAATACAAATTATGAAAAAAAGAAAAAATCAATTAAAGACCTGCTTATAGAATACTTTAAAGCGCATCCGAACGAAGATATGCCCCACGGTCCAGTCGTTGACTGGGTAGAAGCCAGATACAAACGACTTTATAACAAGAAGCCAAGAGATACTTGGCGGTCAATTAGAAATCTACACGAAACAGGATTTTTAATAAAGATTAAAAAAGGAATTTATCGCTACGATCCCAATGCAGTTAAGCAAAGAGATCTAGAAGATTTTACTCCAGAACAAAAAGAGGCAATTTTGAAAAGAGACGGTTATAAATGCGTTATCAGCGGGCGGGGTAAAAAAGAAGGCGTTGAATTACACGTTGACCATATTAAACCAAGATATCTCGGTGGAAAATCGACAATAGAAAATGGCCAAACTTTGTGCGCTCAACATAATTTCATAAAGAAAACGCTTAAGCAAACAGAAACAGGGAAAAAGATGTTTATTCGCTTGTATGAATTAGCAAAAAGAGAAAACGATAAAGAATTATTGAGATTTTGTGCTGATATTTTGGAAACGTATGAAAAACATAACATAAATAGTCATATTGTGTGGAAAAGATAGAAGCCATGAACTATAAAAGTGAAATAAAGAAAATTTATAAAGAATACTATAAAGAAAGGAATATAAAATTTTCCGAAAAAGAATTCCAAGATTTTTTAGAATTTTTAAATATTGATTTTTACGATTGGGTAAAAGAGAATTTGAAGCAATATTTTAGAAATAAAAAATACTAAGTAGTCCAAAAATTCAATTTCTTTTTGCGCGGATTTAAGTATTTAATTTTGGTCAAAAAACCAGATGGCAAGGTCGAAAATTCTAAAAATGCCACAAAAGTAAAGTGGCAGAGGTATAAATAAACGTATGAGGAAATCTCAACAGAGAGGCTACAACTACGAAAAAGTTAAAGCCCGTCAGCGTGGCTATCCTCAAGGAGGGCCCGGCTCACCCGATTATGTAAAAGGTGGGAGAAAGGGTGAAGTTAAGCGATGGGCTCTCCCCGTTGATAGGAGTACACTTATTAAACTTTCTCGCAAGGGAATAAATGAGGTGGTTAGCAAGAAAGGATTTACTGAGCCAGCGAAAGAGTATGCAAAAGAAAGGAATATACGATTGATTCAGGGGAAAAGGGTAGTTGTTAGAAAGAAATAATTTAGCGGCGGCTCGCCCGCGAAGCGGGTAAGACGGGCGGGCAAAAAGGAAGGGGGTCTGGGGGAAGGAATTTTTGCCCGCCCGCCCGTTTTGGGTGGCGCGTGGGAGTGCCGCGCCGCAGGCGCGGCACTGGTTAGCCGTTTCGTTCAAAGTAGGTTCGAATTTGGTCATATAATTGCACCAGACTTTTCCAGAGATTATAGGTTATCCAGACGGTCAGGTTCTTACATTCACACCATCTCATTTAGATTGAAAACTTGTTAGCCGGAAGCGTAGAAGACAAACACTTCTGTTTTCTGTTGTCTGAACGTCTGAAAGTCTATCATCTGTCCGAGCTTATGCACTAATTATTAATGGCGTCCCCAGCGGGATTCGAACCCGCGTTACCGCCTTGAAAGGGCGATGTCCTGGGCCTGGCTAGACGATGGGGACTCTTAAAAATAATTTCAAATCTCAAATTTGAAATTTGAAATCACATATGGTGAGCCGCGTTGGATTCGAACCAACGACCCACGCCTTAAAAGGGCGTTGCTCTACCTGCTGAGCTAGCGGCCCTGAGATTTTTAGCATACAATCTAAGGCGATAGATTGTCAACTCAGCTGAAAATGGGATGGGAAAAATTAAAGGGTAAATCATATGTTAGGAAAATTAAGGCACTATTGCATACTTCAGGCCATGGCCCTTCGAGAGTGCCTCAAAGGCCATGGTTATTTCCGTGAGCGGAAGACGATTCGTAATCATCGGTGATAAATTAAATCTCTGAATGACCTTTGCCGCCAGCTTTACATCATCAGGGGTAAAATGAAAGACACCTTTTAGACTTATCTCGTCATAATGTAAACGGCCAGTATCGTAGCAGACCTCTGTCCCTGATTTTACACCGCCGAAAAGTATTACTGTACCGCCACGCCTGACATAATTTAATGACGCTTTCCAGACCTCTAACTGACCTGTACATTCAATGACTGCATCTACACCGAGACCATTTGTAAAGTCTTTGACGGCCTCGGTTAGTTTCTCTGCTTCAACAGCAATGTCCGCACCCATCTTTTTAGCTATGTCCAGTTTAGCTTTTGTCCTTGCAGTTATTATGACCTTTAACCCTCTTTCTTTTAACAAAATCATATGTAGCATTCCAATTGGTCCAGCTCCGATAACCAGTGCTGTGTCGCCTTCTTTCGTTCCCAGCGATTTTATACTGTGGATAACACATGATAAGGGTTCAAGAAAGGCAGCATTATCGAAGTCAAGTTCCTCTGGTTTGTGATAAAGGTTCTTTTTAACTATATGTGAAGGTAAAAGCAGATATTCTGAAAAGGCACCAAGCACTTTTGTATTCATTATGTCTTCACATAGATTGAAGAGCCTTTTTTTGCAATATTTGCATGTCATACAAGGCGCTGTATGAACACCCATGACTTTGTCGCCTTCTGTAAAATCTTTAACCCCTTTCCCCTTTTCCACTATTATGCCTGAAAACTCATGTCCGAAGGGTCCTGGCATCGGTATCAGGGGATGTCCTCTAAGATAGGCTTTAAGGTCTGTACCACAGGTAAGGGCAGTATGAACCTTTATCAATACATCTTCCTTTGAAGGGCCGGGTATCTTAACTTCCCTGAGTTCTATCCTGCCAGGCTCTATCAGGAAGGCCTGAAGCATTAAATATCCAGCCTGCCACCCAGAAACTGCCCGGTTATGGCAGCAACAACAAAGAGCGGTATATACCGAAAATCGAGGTTTGAGATTAACCTTGCAGCTACAATAACCGGTATCGGAATGTGAATGTAAAGGAACCATTTAAAAGAGAATTTTTTTGCCTTCTTTCTGTAATAACCAAAGGGTAGATTGATGAGAAAAGTCAATGTGAAGACCGTTATGACGATAGCATATTTGGGAAGATGTTCTATCATATAGAAAATTAACTTATAGAAACTATTTAAGTCAAATCCCGTTATTCTTCAGTAAAGAAAAAATTTTAGCCTTTCAATAATCTTCTCAGCACCTTTAGATTTCTTCTGTCGTCATCATCGCTTGACTTTGGAGTCTCAAGTATAATGGGTATATTTATAAGAGCACTATCATTCAATAACATTAAAAAGCCAGTTTTTCCTATGGCACCAAGTCCGATATGTTCATGTCTGTCTATCCTGCTATGGTAAGGCCTTTTAGAATCATTAATATGAAGTAATTTTAGTCTTTCTATACCAATTAGCCATTTCAACTCATTAATCAGTTTGTTTATGCCCGATTCACAGGATATCTCATACCCTGCCTGGAAGGCATGACAGGTATCAATACAAACTCCCCCAATGGCTGAATTATCAATACTATATATAAGCCTTGCGATCTCGCTGATCGTTGACGTGAGGTCTCCCCTTTGGCCGGCTGTGTTTTCTATCAGGATTTTAGCCCTGTACTTGTCTTTTAGGGCCTTCTTCATATTCTTAATAACCCTGTTAAATCCATCCTCATAGTCATGAGCACTTCCCGGGTGTAGCACTACATAGTCAGCCTCGAAGGAATCTGCCAGTTCCATCTCAATCTTCAGCAAATTTACAGATTTTTCTGCAACATCTTTATTTTGAGATGCCAGGTTTATTAAGTAAGATGTGTGGATATAAACAGGCGAGATGTCATAGAGGGCCCTGAGCCTCTTGAATTGGGTAATCTCTTCAATCGCTGGCCTTCTGACAAGCCATGACCTCGGGCTATGGGTAAAAATCTGTACTGTATTGCAGCCAAGCCTTTTTGCCCTTTCTATTGAAAGGTGAATACCGCCTGCAATAGATGTATGGACTCCTATCCTTCTCAGGTTCATAGCCTCTAATATTGGGTTAGCATAAAAATTTCTTTCTTGTTCTCCAGTCCTGTTAGGTAAGACTGCATTATTTTACATTGCCAGAATGTAAGAACCATTGATATGCCGTATATTGATAACCCAAGGTTTTCTATACGCCTCAGCAAATATGTGCTATAATAAATAACCTTTAATTAACCCCTTATTCTACATTAGAGATGAATAGATATTCTATTGGCATAGATTTAGGCGGTACGAATCTGAGGATTGCCCTTGTCTCGGAAGAGGGGATAGTTGTTAAGAGGATCAAGCTTCTTTCCGGGAATAAAGTAATCGATCTTATCTCAGAATCTGTTTCGGAGATTATTAATAACGATGTGGTTGGCATAGGGATTGGTGTTGCAGGTCTTGTCAATCGTGAAAAGGGTATTGTATTGAGGTCACCAAATCTACCAGCTATTGAGGGTGTCAATATCTCTGAGATACTTAAGGATAGATTTAAGGTACCGGTAATAATAGAAAATGATGCAAATGCTGCAACCCTTGGCGAGAAGTGGCTTGGTTCTGGCAGGGAATTCAGGAATTTTGTGCTCCTCACTCTTGGCACAGGAATAGGAGGAGGGGTCATATATAATGATAGATTAATGGATATTCCTGCTGAATTCGGGCACACCGTTATCATTGCCTCAGGAATAAAGTGTTCATGTGGAAATAATGGCTGTCTGGAGTCGTATGCCTCAGCCAGGGCTATATTAACAAATGTCATTAACGCCCTTGAGTCCGGTTACGAAAGTCCCCTTAGAGGACTCCATGACGGTAACTTTTATAAGCTTACTGTTGAGGATGTTTATAATATGGCTCTTGAAGGAGATAACCTTTCCAGGGACACCCTGAAGGAGGCAGGAAGATATCTCGGTATAGGTATGTCTAATGTTATAAACATATTCAGCCCTGAGGTTATTATTCTGACAGGTGGCCTTACAGGGGCATGGAATATATATATTCAGGAGGCTATTAAAGAAGCATCGAAGAGGTGTTTCAAAGAACTCACAAATAATATAAAGATTATACCTTCAACTCTCAGGGATGACGCAGGCATTTTAGGTGCAGCCTGCTTAGCATTCACATGCCAGAAAAGATAAGAAACTTCTCAATAATCGCCCATATTGACCATGGAAAGTCAACCCTTGCAGACAGACTCCTGGAGTTTACCGGAGCTTTAAGCTCAAGGGAGATGATGGATCAGGTTCTTGATTCAATGGACCTTGAGAGGGAAAGGGGCATTACAATTAAGGCCCATGCAGTCAGGCTCAATTATAGGTCAAAGGATGGAAACGAATATGTATTGAATCTCATTGACACCCCGGGTCATGTAGACTTCTCCTATGAAGTCTCAAGAAGCCTTGCCTCCTGTGAGGGTGCTCTGCTCGTTGTAGATGCGAGTCAGGGAGTTGAGGCCCAGACTGTTGCGAATACGTATCTTGCTATTGAGAATAACCTTGAGATAATACCTGTTATTAATAAGATAGACCTTCCCTCGGCAGAACCAGAAAGGATAAAGGAACAGATTGAGGATATTCTTGGTATAGACAGTTCAGAGGCAATCCTTGCAAGTGCCAAAGAGGGGATAGGGACAGAGGAGATACTCGAGGCCATTGTGAAAAGAATTCCTCCCCCTTCTGGAAAAGTGGAAGAGCCACTCAAGGGCCTTATCTTTGACTCATGGTTTGATAATTATCAGGGTGTTATAGTGCTTGTAAGGCTCTTTGATGGAAGTGTTAGAAAGGGAATGAGGATCAGACTCATGAGCTCTGGCAAGGAGTTTGAAGTGTCGGAGGTTGGTGTGTTTACGCCAAAAATGAAGGTAGTGGATACCCTATCTGCCGGTGAGGTTGGTTACATTATTGCTGGTATAAAGAGGGTCTCTGACACAAGGGTTGGTGATACGATTACGGACGCATCAAATCCTGCCACAGAGCCATGTCCTGGTTACAGAGAGATAAAGCCCATGGTATTTTGTGGTCTATATCCTGTTGAAAGTCAGCAGTATGAAGACCTGAAGGATGCCCTCGAAAAGCTGAGATTAAACGATTCATCCTTCAGCTTTGAACCAGAGACTTCAACGGCCCTTGGCTTTGGTTATAGATGTGGTTTCCTTGGTCTTCTCCATATGGAGATCGTTAAGGAAAGGCTCGAAAGGGAATTTGGTCTTAATCTGATAAGCACGGCCCCTACCGTAGTTTACAGGGTCACGGACATGAAGGGTAAGGTTTCATATATCGAGAACCCTATCTCATTAGCCGAGAGGTTCGAAAGGATCGAAGAACCCTTTGTTAAGGTTACTATCTTTGTGCCACAGTCATATATTGGTCCAATCCTTGAACTCTGTCAGGAAAAGAGGGGTATCCAGAAGGAGTTCAATTATATTGGTAAGGATCGGATTATGGTTGTTTATGAGATGCCTCTTAATGAGATCTTGTGGGATTTTTATGATAGGTTAAAATCCCTCTCAAGGGGTTATGCATCAATGGATTATGAATTCTCAGGTTACAGGGAATCTGATCTCATCAGGCTTGATATCCTTATAAATAAGGAGCCTGTCGATGCCCTTTCCTTGATTGTTCACAGGGATAAGGCATATTATAGGGGAAGGCAGATCGTTGAGAGATTGAGAGAGGTTATACCGAGGCAACTCTTTGAGGTAGTTATTCAGGCCGCTATAGGTAGTAAGATTATAGCAAGGGAAAGCATCAAACCCCTTCGAAAGGATGTACTGGCAAAGTGCTATGGCGGCGATGTTACCAGAAAGAGAAAACTCCTTGAAAAACAAAAGGAGGGCAAAAAAAGGATGAAACAGGTAGGAAGGGTTGAGATACCACAGGAGGCTTTCTTATCGGTTCTTGAAGTGAAGAGTTGAAAGAAAGGAGGATATAGCAAATAGTGAAGAAAACAAAAAAGGAGATAATATGGGAATATACAAAGGCAATAGTGACAGCCCTTTTATTGGCCCTATTTATCAGGGCATATTTTATTCAGGCCTTTAAGATTCCCTCAGGCTCAATGATACCGACATTGCTTATCGGAGACCATATCCTTGTGAATAAGTTTATCTATGGTACCAGGTTACCCTTTTCTGATAAGAGGATATTGGTCTTCAGAAAACCGCAGCGGGGTGATATAATAGTTTTTAAGTATCCTGAGGACCCGAGTCGGGATTTTATTAAAAGGGTTATTGCTGTTGAGGGCGATGTGATTGAATCGAGAAATAAGATTATATATGTAAATGGTCAGCCTGTTCAAGAACCGTATATTCAGCATACGGACAATACAACAAGGCCCGGTGGCATCGAACCAAGAGACAATTTTGGCCCTTACATAGTACCCAAGGGAAAGTACTTTATGATGGGTGATAACAGGGATCAGAGTTACGACAGCCGATACTGGGGCTATGTTGATATGAAGGATATTAAAGGTAAGGCATTGATAATCTACTGGTCCTGGGATAGCACCAAGCATTTCCCGAGGTTTGGAAGGATTGGGAAGTTGATAAGATGAGTAAGATCAGTAACCAGAAGGGATTTATTAAACCTGTTTTATGTCTTCTTGTCCTTGCTGCCCTTATCTATGCGGGTTTTCAATTTGGCATCCCCTATTATAGATATTCTGCCTTCAAGGATGAGGTAAAGGAGCTTATTCGTGTTGGTATAGGAAACACAGAGAAGATAAAGACAGATATATATGAGTCTGCTAAATCTCTCAAGATACCTGTGGAGAGGGAAGATATCGAAGTAACGAAGGTTGGTGAGAGTGTCAGGGTTCGGACATCATGGTCAGTTAATGTGAACCTCCTGGGTCTGTATCAGAGGGATGTTAATTTTAATATTGATGTGGAGGAATAATGTTTACAGGTATAATTATAGAGATGGGAGAGGTCGTGGCGCTATCGAAAAAAGAAAAAGGTGGGATTATATCTATTAACTCGGCTTTTATTTACAGGGATGCTATGGTGGGGGACAGTATATCCATAAATGGGGTGTGCCTTACTGTTGTTGAAAAAAAAGGGTCGGTCCTTTCCTTTGATATTTCTGACGAAACGATGCGCTCAACAAACCTGGGCCAGTTAAGGAGGGGCGATAGGGTGAATCTTGAGCCAGCACTGAGGGCTGATGGAAAAGTCGGTGGACATTTTGTTACAGGCCATGTTGACGGTGTTGGGGTTATTAAGTCAAAAATGAAACTTGGTGATTCATTTAAAATCTTTTTATCTGCTCCGCAGGATATTACAGGCCTTCTCGTTGGAAAGGGCTCTGTTGCAATAGATGGGATAAGCCTTACTGTTGTAAATGTTTCTAATAACGAATTCTCGGTGGTCATAATTCCTCACACAGCCAGGGTTACGACAATCGGATTTAAGGGGGCTGGTGATACAGTAAATATCGAGGCGGATATAATAGGGAAGTATGTTGCAAGATTCATGGGAAAGATAACAGGTAAAAATGAAATAAATTCAATTAGTCAGAATTATCATTCAGAAGAGGGTTTGATAAAGGCCCTTACGAGGGCAGGCATCATGCCTTAATTAGTGCAGAAGTGCGGAAGACAATTAGTTTAGGGGGTTAAAATTTTAAACCCCTGCTAATCTTGGTTGTTAATAAGGAGGTTCAGATGCAGAGATATAAATTTAACTCAATCGATGAAGCCATTGAGGATATAGCAAAGGGTAAGATGGTTATCCTCGTTGATGATGAGGATAGGGAAAACGAAGGAGACCTCTGCATGGCTGCTGAAAAGGTTACCCCGGCAGCTATTAATTTCATGGCAAAATACGGAAGGGGACTGATATGCCTTTCTCTTACGCCCCAGAGAGTTGAAGAATTAAAGTTGCCGATGATGACAGATGAGAATACATCTTCTTTTGGCACCGCCTTTACGGTATCTATTGAGGCAAAGAAGGGTGTTACAACAGGGATATCAGCTGCTGATAGAGCAACGACTATCCTTACTGCCATTGATCCAAAGACAAGACCTGAGGACCTTGCAAGGCCAGGACATGTATTTCCCCTTAGGGCAAGGGCAGGGGGGGTGCTTCAACGAGCAGGGCAAACAGAGGGGTCTGTTGACCTTGCAAGACTTGCCGGGTTATATCCTGCTGGAGTTATCTGTGAGATTATGAATGACGATGGCACTATGGCGAGGGTCCCTGAGTTAATGGAATTTGCAAAGCGTCATAATCTCAAGATAGTCACTGTAAAAGACCTGATTAATTACAGGATCAGGACAGAAAGATTTGTCAGAAGGATTGCCGATGTTAGATTACCGACCGAGTTTGGAGAGTTCAGGGCTATTGCCTATGCAAATGATCTTGATCCTAATATCCATATAGCCCTTGTTAAGGGGGAGATTAAGGATGAGCCTGTTCTTGTGAGGGTTCATTCCGAGTGTCTCACAGGGGATGTCTTTTCCTCAAAAAGATGTGATTGTGGTGGGCAGCTCCATAAGGCAATGGAGATGGTTGAGAAGGCAGGCAAAGGTATAATCCTTTACATGAGGCAGGAAGGCAGGGGGATAGGTCTTGCAAACAAGCTAAGGGCCTATGAGCTTCAGGATAGCGGGCTTGATACGGTTGAGGCAAATCTAAAACTTGGTTTCAAGCCTGATCTGAGGGATTACGGTATAGGTGCCCAGATACTTCTTGACCTGGGGGTGAAGAGGATGAGACTCATGACTAATAATCCCAAAAAGATAGTTGGTCTGGAGGGTTATGGATTAAAGGTTGTCGAGAGGGTACCAATCGAGATTAGGCCCCATGAGTGTAATGTGATTTATTTAAAAACAAAGAAAAAGAAGCTTGGCCACATGCTTGATAATGTTTGAGAGGTAAGAGATGAAGGCATTGAAGAGAGATAAAGACAATAATATTCATCCCTTTTGGGGGTCATCCTTTATTAAGGGAATCCCCGGAGAGGTTCAAAGGCTCAACGAATCCTTAGGTCTTGAACTGGAATATACAGTAACCCAACCACTGACTGTTGACGGTGATCCTATAAAGGCAGGGAATGTTGTATTTGTCATTAAGAAGAGGCCCTGGTTTCTTAATGAGACTTATTGTTTATATGCTCTTTATGAAGATGGTGTCCTCAAAGGCTATACAGGGAAACTCACAGGCAAAGAGATAAGGACACTAAAAGAGCTTGGTTCGAGCGAGGATATAGAGAATGGTATTATTACATTGAATAGGTGGATTCAGTCCCTGTTAAAGGCCAGCTGCGATAAGGTATGAGTGGGGAACCGGGGGAGGTTGACCTTTTAAGGTCTGAAGTTAAGAGGCTCAGAAAGGTCCTCAATGAGTTGACCCCCTCATTAGATGTAATTCTCAGGAGAAGGGGATTCAAGGTATTCAGGAAGGAGCCAAAAGATGACCTTCTTGTTCCAGATGAGAGATTTATTGATAATTACTATAAACTGCTCCATAAATATTCCTTCAGGCTCTTTTTGAGGGATGTAATAAAGCATCAGGAAGGCTTTACCTTGAAGGATGTAACGCGCTATGCCACTGCTGAGGTTACCGGAGATTACATAAGGTTTCTTCTTGATTTTGGCATGGTTGAGAGGATGGGTGAGATGTATTGTCTGGTCAAAAGACCGATAAAGAGCTTTGGTCCGACTCTTGAGTGGTTTATTGCTGAGGTCTTTAAAAGGGAGTTTGTGGCAGATACGATTTGGGGTGTTAGATTTAAAAGGCCTGTTGTTGGAGGAGATTATGACCTCATTTCAAAGATAAATGGTTCTATCCTATACATGGAGATTAAATCATCACCGCCAAAACAGATCTATGACAGGGAAATAACAGCCTTTTTAAACAGGATAATTGACCTCAGGCCAGAGATTTCTATATTCTTTATGGACACAGAGTTGAGGATGAAGGACAAGATCGTCCTGATGTTTGAGGATGAACTCAGAAAAAGAGCTGTAGAATCCCTTTCTATTCTCTTTCGTCAATCAGAAAAGGTTGAGATAAAAAGAATAGAGAAAGAACTATTCCAGATTAATGGCAGGGTCTTTATAATAAATGCAAAAGATAGTATAGTGAATAATCTTGAAAAGGTATTGAGCTTTTATTTCAGAGGTCATGACAGGGATAATTAATATATGCGCTGTATGTGCCTGGAGGGCAACGTGTCAGAAGAAATTCTCTATCTCGGGGAGGTCAATGCATTGTCCTGATTTTGTCAGGGATGTGACAATAAAGGAAGAATCGTCTGAAAGTCTTGAAGAAAAGGAGGAAAAGAAAGAAGATGGATATCACGAGGCTTAAGGGGTTGGTTACAATTACTGATGGAACCGTGAAGGTCAATGATATGGCTGCGCTTCAGCAAAACATGGATGACCTTATATATGGAGCAGTCTTTGAGCCTGACGAGGAAAAGAAGAAGGCCTATCTTGTCTTTATTAAGGAGATTGCAAAGGTGGCCGGTGCAATACCATCTTCCATTCAAGGACTTTATGAGGAGATGGGGAGGAATTATCCTCACTTTACAGTACCGGCCATAAATATAAGGGGACTCACCTATGATGTAGCAAGGGCAATCTTCAGAAAGGCTATTGAGAAAAAGGTGGGAGCCTTTATATTTGAGATAGCCCGTTCAGAGATAGGTTACACAAAACAACGGCCCCTTGAATATGCTGCGACAGTGCTTGCGGCTGCTGTGAGAGAAGGTTTTTCAGGCCCTGTATTTATTCAGGGTGACCACTTTCAGCTTATGAGAAAGAATTTTTTATCCGATCCTGATGCAGAAACAAATTATGTTAAGGGTCTTATTAAAGAGGCGATTGAGGCTGAATTTTATAATATCGATATTGACTCCTCCACCCTCGTTGATCTCGACAGGCCCACTGTTAAGGAACAGCAGAGGCCAAACTTTGAAAAGACAGCAGAGCTTGCAGAGTATGTGAGGAGCTTGCAGCCAGAGGGGATTGATATTTCAATAGGTGGTGAGATAGGCGAGATAGGGGGGAAGAATAGTACTCCTGATGAATTAAGGGCCTATCTCGATGGATTTAAGGAGACCTTCAAAGGTGGAAAAGGTCTCAGTAAGCTGAGTGTCCAGACAGGCACATCCCATGGTGGTGTTGTTCTACCTGATGGTAGTCTAGCCAAGGTCAAGATAGATTTTGATACCCTGAGGATACTTTCAGACCTTGCCAGAAAGGAATACGGCCTCTCGGGTTGTGTTCAGCATGGCGCTTCTACACTTCCTGAGGAGGCATTTAATATGTTCCCTGAGACAGGCACATCAGAGGTACACCTTGCAACGGGTTTCCAGAATATAATCTACGACAGCAGGCATCTGCCCGATGAATTCAGAAAAGAGGTCTATAACTTTATAAAGGCAGAATATTCAAAGGAATGGAAGGAAGGCCAGACAGAGGAACAATTTATTTACAGCACCAGGAAAAAGGGGTTTGGCCCGATAAAGAAGAGATGGTGGGACCTACCTGCTACTGTCAGGGAGCTGATAATGAAGGAACTGGAAGAACGGTTTGCCCTTCTTTTTAACAGGTTAAGGGTGGAAGATACTGTTGATATAGTAAAAAAGACTGTAAGGCCGATATTGGTGAATAAGGAGCTATCGGCAGATATAAAAGGCCAGTTATGAGCGATATACTTGCAATAGTTGTTGGAGGCGGGCCAGCCCCTGGTATTAATGGCGCTATCAGTGCAGCCACGATTGAAGCAATAAATAGTGGTCTTAAAGTTATTGGTGTTAAGGGGGGGTTCAAGTCCCTTTTTGAGGGGAGAAAGGGTAATGTCATCCCCCTGACTATTGATGGCGTGTCACGAATACATACGCAGGGAGGTTCAATTCTTGGATCATCCCGTGAGTATCCTGACAGGGTAAAGGAGAGGTTCAAGGTACTCATGAGGACCCTTAAGACATTTAAGGTTCGTTATCTAATAACAATCGGTGGCGATGGCACCTCCTTTATGGCACGATGGATAGAGAAAGAGGCAAAGGGGTCTATCTCGGTTGTTCATGTTCCGAAGACCATTGATAATGACCTTCCCCTGCCCGGGGGAATGCCAACATTTGGTTATGAGACAGCAAGGCACTACGGCGTCGAGATCATAAAGAATCTTATGGAGGATGCAAAGACCATGGGAAGATGGTACTTTGTAACCACCATGGGCAGACATGTAGGACATCTTGCCCTTGGCATAGGTAAGGCCTCGGGTGCTACAATAACACTCATACCTGAGGAATTTCCTGAGGATAAAATAAGCATTAAGAAGATAGCAGACCTTCTTGAAGGGTCTATTTTAAAGAGACTATCCATGGGAAAGGCATACGGTGTTGCCGTGATTGCCGAGGGGATTGCTGACAAACTGGATTTCCATGAACTTTCAAGATACGAACACTTAGAAAAAGATGAGACAGGCAGGGTTAGACTTTCTCAGATTCAACTGGGCCGCATTGCAAAGGATTTTGTGAAAAAGAGTTTAAAGGAAAAAGATATTGAGATGACCATTGTTGACAAGAATATCGGCTATGAATTAAGGGCAGCTAATCCGATACCTTTTGATATTGAATACACTAAGAATCTCGGCTATGGTGCGGTAAAATTTCTCCTTCGCGGTGGTAGTGGTGCAATGATAACCATCTATGAGGGGAGACTGAATTCCGTTCCCTTTGCTGACATGTTTGACCCTGATACAGGCAGAATAAAGGTTAGAGCAGTGGATATTAAATCAGAACCCTATGAGGTAGGTAGAAAGTACATGATAAGACTTGAAAAGGAAGACCTATACGCTCCAAACCTTAAGAAACTCGCCAGGGCAGCAAATATATCTCCCTCAAAATTCATAGAGAGGTTTGGTTATCTCTTTAATTCTGGGAAATGTAAATAATATGGCTAACCTGTTTATTGGCTGTAGTGGATTTCTTTATGAGCACTGGAAAGGGCTATTCTATCCTGAGGAAATCACTCAAAAGAGATGGTTTGAATATTACTCAAGCAGGTTTCGCACTGTTGAATTAAACGTGACCTTTTATAAACTACCTGATAAAGAGACCTTTCATAGATGGTATGGTGAGAGCCCTGCAAACTTTAGAATATCCCTTAAGGGTAGTAAGTTCATAACACATGTGAAGAAGTTAAAGGCCTCTGCTGAGCCCCTCGATGTCTTTTTATCAAGGGCACTGGCACTGAAGGAAAAACTTGGAGTTATATTATGGCAACTGCCGCCAGGACTAAAGGCTGACACAGGTAGACTTTCGGAATTTCTTGAGAATCTCAGGCCCTATAATGTGCGTAGCACCTTTGAATTCAGGGATCAATCATGGATAAATAAGGGCGTAATCTCCCTCCTTGAGAGAGAGAATGCCTCGCTCTGTATAGCTGATTGGCCAGATTTCTTAAAGGACCTCCCGGTAACGGCTGACTTTGTATATATCAGAAGGCATGGTGAGGGAGGCAGTTATGCAACCTGTTATTCACCAAAGCAATTAAAGGCTGACGCTACCAGGATAAGAAAATATCTCAAGGATAAAAAGGATGTGTACATATATTTCAATAATGATGCGCATGGTTACGCACCTCAAAATGCCCTTGAATTAATGGAATTGCTTAAGAATAAGCTTTAGTAAGTTCACAGAACTGTCAGGGCAGAAGCTTGGAAGTTTGTAAGGACAGACCTGCGTGTTGCCCTTTTCCGGTGAAAAATCAGGAGTGAAGAAGTTCGTGAGCCATGTCTGTAGTGTGGTGGCGGTGCAGGGATTTGAACCCCGGACACAGCGGATATGAGCCGCTTGCTCTGACCAACTGAGCTACACCGCCTGAGAGGAAGTTTGTGAACCATGTCTGTTTAAAGAATTGTACAACCTCTTCCTTTACGGACACGCTAAACAGACACGAAAAACAGCTTAGTAATTATTATAACAAAAAATTTTTTTCAATAAAATATCTCAAACCGTCTTGTTCTGATATTTATCAGGACCCCAGCAGCTATAAAGTTTGTTAGTAAGGCAGTGCCCCCATAGCTCATGAAGGGCAGCGGAATACCCACAACGGGCATGATTCCCATAGTCATCCCAATGTTGACAAAAAAGTGAATACCGAAGATAGTGGTTATCCCTAACGCGACATTTCTGCCGAACTCATCCTTTGCCTTTTTGGCGGTGTCGAGCCCTCTGAGTATTAAAGCGAGATATAGAAGGAGGATTAAAAGGCCGCCTGTAAAGCCCCATTCTTCTGCAAATACAGCATATATAAAATCAGTGTGCTTTTCTGGCAAAAACCTGAAAGGCCCTTGAGTGCCTTTAAGGTATCCTTTTCCGAATAATTTTCCGGAACCAATAGCAATCTTGGATTGGTTTATGTGATACCCTATACCTGATGGGTCTACCTCGGGTTCAACAAAGGCAATAAGCCTGTTTTTCTGGTATGCCTTAAGATTCTCCCATAAGATGTTTCCTAAAAATGGAATTGAGACAATAGTGATGACAATAACAAGAAATGCCGCCTTTTTTTCAAGGCCTTTTATTATCACTAAGACGAGAAATACTACCACGATGATGATAGCCGTACCAAGATCAGGTTGCTTGAAGATAAGCAGGAAAGGGAGTGCAACTAATATAAAAAATACCCTGATGAGCTTGAGCAGATCTAATTGTCCATTTATTCCCTCGAGATATCGAGCAAGGCTAAGGACAAGAAAGATTTTAAATATCTCCGATGGTTGAAAAGATAGGAATCCAAGATTAAGCCATCTTTGAGCTCCCATGCCTACTTTGCCGACAATTAGAACAATTAACAAAAGCAAAATACCCACTGCATAAAGTAAAACAGCTAACCTTTTAAACCAGCTGTAATCAAATACTGTTATGGAAATAAGGGCTGCTATACTTATGGCAAGCCAGAAGATCTGCTTTATATAAAAATTGGGCGTTTCGTTTGTTATAGGAGACCTTGTTGCACTGTAGATAGTGAGGATACCTGCGATAGAGAGGATAATGATAATAGCAAAGGTTATCCAGTCAAAATTTTTAAAAGTCCTTCTATCTATCTTCATTATTCTCTCCCTCCGGTTTCTCCTTTTTTTCTTTATCTTGAATGGACTTCATATAGGCCTCAATCGCCTTTCTGGCAATTGGTGCGGCTGCAGCGCCACCATGACCGCCATGTTCAACAAGAACAGATAGTGCGATTTCAGGTTTGTCACAGGGTGCAAAGGCTACAAACCAGGCATGGTCTCTGTGTAGTTCCTTTAAGTATTTTGAGTCCTTCCTTATCCCCACTACCTGGGCAGTCCCTGTTTTTCCGCATATGTCAACAATAGATGACTTTGCAACCCAACCAGTACCGCTGGGTTCATTAACGACACCAAATAGGCCTTTTTTCACCTCATTTATATTTTCTGAATGGATGTTAAGTTTTTTTGCCATTTGCGGTCTGTAACTCAGCATGAGGAGGGATGGATCATAGATGTATCCACCATTTGAAACAATGGCTGTCAACCTTGCCATCTGAAAAGGTGTGACAGCAACATATCCCTGCCCGATCGATGCATTAAAGGTCTCACCAAGATACCAGGGCTGCCTTTTTTTCTCTTGTTTCCATTTTGTATCAGGAATAAGCCCCGTCCGTTCTTTTACAAGTTTGATGCCACTATCAGTGCCAAGGCCTAATAACCGAGCATATGATGCGATTCTGTCTATACCGAGTCTTTTTCCTACCTCGTAAAAATACACGTCACAGGACTCAACGATAGCTCGATAAAGTGAAAGTGTTTTATGCCCATTTTTTTGCCAGCAACCGAAGTGCCACCTTCCGTAAGAAAGACCACCATTACAGGTCACTTTTGTCTCAGGATCAATGGCTCCTTCCTCAAGCCCTGCCAGGGCAGTCACTATCTTGAATGTTGACCCCGGGGGATACTGACTCTGTAAGGCCCTGTTTAAAAGGGGATTGCGAGGATTATTTATGAAATCTTCCCATTGTTTCTGTGAGATTCCCTTCGCAAATAAATTGGGATCAAAGGAAGGTTTACTTACTAAAGCCAGTATCTCACCTGTCTCTGGCTTTATTGCAACAAGGGCACCTGTCCTTTCACCAAAGGAATCCTCGGCAGCCTTCTGGAGATTTATATCCATGGCAAGGATAAGGTCATCTCCCTTTGTTGGAGGTTTTTCTGCTATAAGCCTGAGTTCCCTTCCAAGGGCATCAACTTCTACTATCCTTTCTCCAGGTATTCCCCGTAATTGTTTATCATATAGTTTCTCTACGCCCCATTGTCCTACAAAGGCGTCTACAGGAAGGCCTTTAAAATCGGGAGCACCATACTGTTTCTGGTTGAGCTTACCCAGATAACCTATGAAATGGGCGCCAACCTCTCCAAATAGATACTGTCTTGTTACATCCACATCTATGTAAATTCCAGGAAAATCAGACCTCCTTGCCTCAATATATGCTATCTCCTTGAAGGACAGACCCTCCTTAAGCCTTACTGGTTCAAAGGTATATTTTTTGTTGGAAACTTTCTTTAATATAGACTCAACATCAACATTTACGACCTTTGCAAGAGAGGAATAATCTATCAGTGCGCCCTTTATTGGATTTATGGATACGGAAAAATAAGGAGAATTTTTCACGAGAGGGATGTTATTTCTATCGTATATAATCCCCCTGGGAGCTGCAATTCTGACAATCCTGAGTCTGTTTTCTTCTGATAATCTCCTGTATTCATCACCCTGCAATATCTGGATTTGCCAGAGCCTCAACAGGAGTATAGAAAATAGGAATATTACAATATAACTTACTACCATTATCCTGTCATGTATTTTATTCTGCATCTTTAGATCTAAGTACGGTTCCTGCTATACAGTTTAATAGTCCCTGAAATAATAACGTTGATATTAATCTTGAAGCAGGTATGAACTGAATATTAAAGATAGCCTTTGTAACAAAGACAGAGAACCCGTCAAGGATGGTAAGAGAGAACAGACCAAGAAGGCCAAGCAGGGGTGTCCATCTGAAGAGGCTACCGGAGAGAAAGGATGAGAGAAAACCAACTATACCTTTTCCAAGGAGATGTGGACCGAGGATATTTCCAGACAGGCTATCCTCTATGATCCCCACTACGGAGCCACCAAGTATGCCTTTCTTCCATCCCCTTGTCAGGCCTATATAATAAGGGGCGATGACAGTGAAGGCAGGTGGAATGCCGATTATTGATATCTTTGATTGCACCACAAAGGCAAGTGATAGGGCAGAAATCAAGATAAAGACCTTCATCTTTTTAAAACAATAACCTCATCAAGACCTGTCAGGTCCTGAAAGGGCTTAACCTCGATTGCCTGGAAGAATCCAGAATCTCTCTTGGAGACCCTCGTTACATAACCTACCTGTATCCCCTCAGGAAATAGATCATCAAACCCTGAGGTAATAACGATATCTCCTTCTTTTATTGTATCTTCGTGCCCCACATATTTGAGAACACATTTTTTATTGCCATTACCTGACAGAATGGCATCCTGTCTGGATTCCTGTATCTTAACAGCAACAGAAAAATTCGTATCTCCTAAGAGCAAGACCTTTGAATATTCCTTTTCAGCGCTTATTACCTTACCAATCAGACCCAGAGGTGTGATGACCGCCATATCCTTTGAGACACCGTCGAGCTTACCTTTATCTATTATTATAGTATCAATGAAGGGGTCAAGACTTTTTGATATGACCCTGGCTGTAGTAACGTATCTTTTTTCCCTTTCTTTTAAAGAGAGTATCTCCCTTAACCTCTGGTTTTCAAGAAATATCTCCCTGTAATTCTGTCTTTCCAGAAGGAGTTTCTTGATCTCTGCCTCAAGTCTTTTATTCTCTTTATCTCGCAAGAGGACTAACTGAAAGGGTCTTTTAATAGCCTCTGAAATGCCTGCTGTAAATCTGTTTAATGTATAAAAAGGAGTGGAAAGAAAATGAAAAGGACGAAGGTCCTTTCCCCTGTTGACCTGATAAGAGATGACGGCAAGACAGGCAAGAATAAGTATAAATAAAGGGAGGAACCTCTTTGCATACATCAGTTTATGGCAATTTTCTTGAGAAGCTCTATTTCTTCGAGCATCTTACCAACGCCTCTTACGACAGCTGTAAGAGGGTCTTCTGGAACTACTACAGGAAGCCCTGTCTCTTCCCTTATAAGTTTGTCAAGTCCCCTTAATAGGGCACCACCGCCGGCAAGGACTATCCCCCTGTCAACAATATCGGCGGCAAGCTCGGGCGGTGTGTTCTCAAGTGTAACCTTAATGGTATCGAGTATAATGCTGATAGGTTCGTGGAGTGCCTCCCTTATCTCGGTCTCTGAGACCACTATAGTCTTTGGAATACCCGAAATAAGGTCTCTACCCTTGATCTCCATGGTTCTTGTAATCGCAGGGTCAACCACACAGGCCGAGCCTATCTCTATTTTAATCAATTCAGCTGTTCTGTCCCCTATAAGGAGATTGTACTTTCTCTTGATATATGCCACAATAGCCTCATCCATCTTGTCGCCGCCAACCCTTACTGCCTTGCTGTAAACAATACCGTCAAGGGATATTACGGCTATGTCTGTTGTGCCACCACCAATATCAACTATGAGATTACCAGATGGTTCACCAACAGGGAGACCAACACCAACGGCAGCAGCCATTGGTTCCTCAATCAGATAGACCTCTCTTGCACCAGAAGCCTGTGCAGCATCCTTTACAGCCCTCTGTTCCACCTGTGTTATACCTGATGGTACGCCAATAATTATCCGTGGAGATAGAAAGGTGTTTCTGTTATGGACCTTTTTTATAAAGTACTTCAGCATCTCCCCTGTTGCGTCAAAATCCGCAATAACGCCATCCTTCATAGGCCTGATAGCTATTATGTTTGCCGGCGTCTTACCGAGCATCTTCTTTGCCTCTGCCCCAACAGCAATTGTCTTCTTATCGTCCTTTCTGACCACAACAACAGATGGTTCATTACATACGATCCCCTTTCCTTTCACATAGACGAGCGTATTAGCGGTACCAAGGTCTATGGCAAGGTCATTTGAAAAAAAACCTGTAATCTTACCAAAAAGCATTGTTCCTCCCAGTATAACTTACACCGATCCCTGTTTAAGACCAGACTCAATTACCTTAGTTTTTGCGAGTTCATCACCAAGTCGCATTCCCTCTTTATTGCCTAATAATATTAAGAACTCAAAGGTAACAATTACAATAATAAAAAGCCAGCCAATCAATGGCAACTTATAGAGCAGAAGAGCTATACCAAAAGGAGAATTCCTTATTACCGATTCCCTTACAGAACATGGATGTTCGTCGCTCAACGAGATTGTCCTTATCCCCATTAGATATTTCCCCAGACTCCTGCCATTAAAAAGACCGTCACCTATGAGTATATAAAAAAGGCCAACATAGAAGCCTGCCCTTGGAATCACCTCTGCCACAATGGCTATTATCAAGAAATCCAGGATCTTGGCAAATACCCTGAGTAGAAGGCTGGCCTTCTTGTGTCCTTCAAAAGACATTTAAAAATACTAACAGATGATGCTATTCTTTTTCAATAACTGCACCTGACAGTGGGATATAACTGATAAGGGTAAGAGGTGAGTTCTTAAAACCACTTGCCCCATTTCTCCGGTAACGCTTTAGATTGACAAATATTACTGGCCTTTGTTATTTTTAACTATGTCGAGGGGTTATTTAATCTCAATATTTTTAGCCCTCGTTGTAGTTATTGCGTTTTTGTTTCTTCACTCAGAGATAACCTTCTCTGGAGGACTACCTGTCTGTGTTACCTGTCATAAAAAACTTATCGAAGGTCATGGAGACCTTCACCCTATAATACTCAGTGGGGGCTGTGTTGCTTGCCATGCAAAACCACATTCTCTGAAAGAAAAGGATAAGAAGTTTCTTTTTGCTACCGGAGTGCAATTATGCTATTCCTGCCATGATAAATCGAAATTTTCAAAAAAGAATGTTCATCCACCTGTAGCACAGGGACAGTGCACATCGTGCCATGATGTTCATGCCTCCAAAAACAGGAAACTGCTTATATCAGAAACGCCAAACCTGTGCTTTGGTTGTCATGATATTGCTCGTTTTAATGATAATAAGGTTCACTCACCTGTTGGGGCGGGATATTGTACATCCTGTCATGATCCCCACAGCAGCAATGACGGGAAACTGCTCCTTGCCTCACCCCCTGATTTATGCTTTAATTGTCATGATAGGTCTATTTTCTCGGGTCAAAAAACAGTGCACCCACCCGTTGCCGGGGGACTTTGTCTTTCCTGTCATGAACCGCATAAGGCAAAAGAGGATAAACTGTTAATCAGTAAGGTTCCTGAACTCTGTTTTACCTGCCACGACAATTCTATGTTTAAAGGAAAGATAGGGCATTATCCTGTTAAAGAAGGCCTCTGTACTGCATGCCACTTACCTCATCAGTCTGATAATGAAAGGCTCTTAATGGCCTCGATTCCTTCTCTATGCTTTAACTGTCATGACAGCACAGAATTTACAAGGAAGAACCCACATCCACCTGTTGCTGCTGGGATGTGTATGTCATGTCACAAACCACACTTCTCTAATATAAAGTCTTTACTTATTGCAAAAAATAATTCACTTTGCCTGAAATGTCATCCTTCCGTCAGTATGAGACATGTAATTGCAAGCCTTGGAGATACCAAAAAGGGTCATCCTCTTAAAACCAAAAAGGCTGTTAGTCTTGATGACAATATAAGCGTCAAGCTAACATGCCTTTCCTGTCATTTGCCACACAGTACTGACTGGTCAAGGCTTTTTAGGTTTGAGGCCCACACTCCCTTTGCACTCTGCGGTTACTGTCATAAAAAATAAGAAACCCTTATTCGTGCCTGCCTGTCGGCAGGCAGGTCCATTTAGCGTGTCTGTAAAGGAGATGTGAATGTGCAAGTGTAGTGAAACGGCGGATGAGGCGTAGCCCCATTGCACTTTTCACTTACACTAAGGGACACGGTTCACGAAATTCCTCACTCCTGATTTTTCACTGGATAATAACTGGCATGGTTACTGATTTTTGATGTTTTGTTTCTTTGCCTTTATTAGTGGAGGATTGAACAGAGAAAGGCTGAAGTCAAGGGGGGGAACCTCTTGTTCCCCCCCCTTGATTGGATTATCTTTTTTTCTTTATATCCTTCTGTGCAGGTTCTGTCTTTGTGACTGGCCAGGAATTTAGGTTATGAGCAATATTATGACAGTCTCCACACTTATTGAACTTAGCCATTATCCCTGCTGGATGGGGTAAGCCATGACAGTCCTGGCACTTAGGAACCATCTTGTGTTTCTCTTGATGACAGAATGCGCAGCCAAAGCTTTTGTGTTTAGCCTCGTTTGAGGTTAAGAGTTCAAAGGCAGTCTGATGGCAGGCTCCACAGGATTTTGATGGAATATCAGAGGCATACATAACATTCTTTGGCATATGAGCCTTGTGGCAGCTTCTGCAGTCAGCACTTGTCATCTCAGATGAATGAGGTTTGTGGCACTGAGTACACTCTGGCTTTTTTCTGTGTACACCATGACAGTTTGTGCAGGTAAGGGCTGTGTGTTTACTCTTATGCTCCTTCAGTTGACCTATCTGCTGGGTGTGACAGGTCAAGCAGGGTTCTGTTAAATTGCCGGCAAAGGTTATAACTAAAGGCGTGTGCGGATTCCTGTGACAGCTTAAACAATTCTTGAGTTCAAAGTGGGGCTTACCCATGTGGCACTGGTTACATTGCGGGATATTGTTTTTTGAGGAAGGCCTGTGACCGGCGTGACAGTCCATACATGTTATCTTCCTGTGGCCAGCTCCATTCGAAGCAATGTCTGCCGGAGGACCCGAATGACATTTAATACAATCATTCGGTGTCAGTGACGGAGTTGAAGCTGTTACCTGGGCCCATGTCTTTCCTGATAGCACTGACCATGCTATAATGGCCAGAAAGAACAGGGCTACGGTTAAATAACTTCTCAATCTTTTCATAAACCCCTCCCTTAAATATTTTGATTTTTGCACCCCTTACCCGTCGGTTCGGTGCTGAATTTTATAACACATTAGGAAATAACAGGTCAATAGGATTCAAGAAATATTCTTGAATTGTCTGGAAAAAATTTCTATTCTATAAAACTATACGTCATAAATCTATTTAATAATTATAATTTGACTATAATAAAATTTAATCAAACTATCAATTTTTATATTGACTTAACCTATCATTTTGAGGTATAAATAAACCGTGACTGAGGGGTTCCTTTTAAAGGATTATATTCCTGTTTCTATAATGATGCTCATAGCTGCCGCTTTTGGTCTTGGAGCGCTCATTGTCGGTTCTATCTTCAGACCTCGCAGACCCTATCGTGAAAAACTTCTTCCCTATGAATCAGGTAATCCACCTGTTGGGGAGCCAAGATACAGGTTCTCTGTCAAGTTTTACGTAATAGCAATGTTATTTGTAATCTTTGATGTAGAGGCAGTATTTCTTTATCCCTGGGCAGTTGTCTTTGACAGGATCGGACTTTACGCCTTTATAGAAATGATAATCTTCATATTTATCCTTGTAATAGGGTATATTTATGCGTGGAGAAAAGATGCTTTTAAATGGGAATAGAAGGGGGTGATGGATATGGTTATAGATAGCCTTACAGCGGTTGTTCAGGTAGAAGAGGGATTAAAGGTTATCCCAGGGGCAAATACTATAATTGCTTCACTCGATAAGATTGTGAATTGGGGAAGGCTTTCCTCACTCTGGCCGATGACCTTCGGACTTGCTTGATGCGCCATCGAGATGATGACGACGGGTTCGTCACACTATGATCTCGATAGGTTTGGCGTTATCTTCAGGGGTTCGCCAAGACAGGCAGACTTTGTTATAATCGCCGGTACGGTAACAAAGAAGATGGCCCCTATTGTAAGAAGGGTCTATGATCAGATGCCAGAGCCCAGATATGTTATAGCTATGGGGAGTTGTGCCTGTTCAGGGAATGTCTATAATACATACAGTACAGTTCAGGGCTGTGACAGTTTTCTCCCCGTTGATGTTTATATACCGGGGTGTCCGCCCAGGCCTGAGGCACTTATGCACGGGATCCTGAAACTTCAGGAAAAGATAAAAAACGAAAAGTTCAGATGGAGTAGATGGAGATAATAGATGAGACCTATTGATATAGGTGAACTTTTAAGAGAAAATTTTCCCGCAGAAGTAAGATATATTAATGAATTCAGGGGACAGGTCTCTGTTACCGTAAAAAAGGACAGGATTAAGGAGATTATGACATTCCTGAAAGAGACGCCTGAATTAGAGTTTGATTTTCTTGAAGACCTTTGCGGTGTTGATTACCTCGGCAAAAGGGATGAGAGGTTTGGGGTCGTTTATCACCTCTTTTCTATGAAACACAGACATTTTATCAGGATAAAGGCACTGGTTCCAGAAGAAGATTGTAATATTGATACTGTTACTGATATATGGAAGGGTGCGAACTGGCATGAAAGGGAGTGCTATGACCTCTTTGGTATCATCTTTAATGGCCACCCTGACCTCAGAAGGATATTGCTACCAGAGGATTGGGAAGGGTATCCCCTTCGCAAGGACTATCCTTTAAAGAGTGACCTTGGCGATATGGAATGGAAGGGTTTTAAAGAAGTCCTCGAAGCGGCTGAAAAAAATAAGATATACGAGATGGATTGATGGAAAAAGAAATTAAGCAATTGGAGACAAGGGAACTAACTATAAACATGGGACCGCAGCATCCTGCTACCCATGGTGTTCTGAGGCTTGTCCTTGACCTTGATGGTGAAAGGGTTGTTAAATGCACCCCCTATGTGGGTTATCTCCACAGGGGAACAGAAAAGCTTGCTGAGAATAAGACATATCTTTCTGCCCTCCCTCTAACAGACAGACTGGATTATATATCAAGCATGGCAAATAATATCGGCTATTGTGTAGCTGTGGAGCGGCTCTTCGGGATAGAACCACCTGAAAGGGCAAAATTTATAAGGACAATTATGGCAGAGATGACAAGGATAAGTAGCCATATTATATGGCTTGGAACGCATGCCCTTGATATAGGCGCCATGACCGTATTCCTCTATTCTTTCAGGGAAAGGGAATGGATACTTGATCTCTTTGAGATGGTCTGTGGTGCAAGATTAACAGTTAGCTATCCGAGAATAGGTGGTGTTAGAAACGATGTGACGCAGGAATTCTTAGATAGTCTTTATCAGTTTACCGAAGAATTTCCAAAGAGGATAGAGGAATACGAGACCCTCATAGACCAGAACAGGATATGGCTGAAGAGGACAAAGGGTATCGGTGTTATCAGTGCCGAGGAGGCTATTAACTGGGGTCTAACAGGTCCTATGATAAGAGGTTCAGGGGTTCCTTATGATGTAAGAAGGTTTGCCCCTTATGATGCCTATGATAAGGTGGATTTTGATATACCCACAGGGAAGAATGGTGATGTATACGACAGATACCGCGTAAGGATGGAAGAGTTAAGACAGTCCAACCGCATTATAAAACAGTGCATAGAGAAACTCCCCCGGGGGCCCATAATGACTCCTGATGCGCCAAAGTTTACCCTACCTCCAAAGGATAATATCCTGAGAAATATGGAGGCGATGATACACCACTTTGTGCTTATTACAAAGGGGCCTTTATCAGCTCCAGAAGGTGAGATCTATTCAGCCGTAGAGGTGCCAAAAGGAGAGTTAGGTTTTTATTTTGTAAGTGATGGAACGGGAAGACCCTACAGGATGAGATTGAGGTCACCGTCCTTTGTCCATGCCTCTGTTTTACCAAGGCTATGTGAAGGTCATCTAATTGCCGATGTCATTGCAAATATCGGGACGATTGATATTGTCCTTGGGGAGTGTGACAGATAATGGGGATCGATATTGAAAAGATTGCCATCTTTTCTGATCTTGATAGTCAGGAGTTGAGCATTCTCAAAGGCCTTCTTGATCTGAAGGAATTTTCACCAAATGAGGTTGTATATACAGAAGGAGAAAAAGGTGATAGCCTTAATATCATCATTGAGGGAAAGGTGAGGATAAATAAGAGGATGGTTGAAGGGGATCAATTCTGTATTTCAACATTAAAGGAGGGCGATGTCTTCGGGATTATGTCCTTTCTTGATGGAAGCAAACATGATGCAACTATCATAGCGGATCAGAAGACAGCCCTTATGGTTCTTAGACAGTCTGATTTTAATAATCTATATTCAACCAATCCCCTTATAGCTGCGAAGGTTTTAAAAAGACTTGCCATTCACCTTACCTCAATAGTGAGAAATATGAATACACAATACATGGACCTCATGCACCTCATGTTCAGGAGGAGTAAGTGACTATTCTCCTTGAGGAGAGGCTCCGAAAGGTAATCGATATATATCCAGAGAGACAAGCAGCAGTCATGCCAGCCCTGTATGTTGCCCAGGAAGAGTACGGATGGCTGAGCTATGAGGCTATGAAGAAGGTTGCGGATACCCTTAATCTCCCTGATGCCTTTGTGAGAGGTGTTGCCACATTTTATTACATGTATAGAGATAGGCCATCTGGAAGACACTTGATACAGGTCTGCACAAATGTGGCCTGTATGCTCTTTGGTGGAGAGAGGATAGTTGACATTCTTAAGGATAGATACAATCTTGTTCCGGGAGGAACAACCGGGGATGGCAGGTTTTCTCTTATCATCATGGAATGTATAGGTGCCTGCGATATGGCACCGGCAATGCTTGTCGGTAAAGACCTCCACGGCAGATTGGATGAGAACAACATCATTGAAATACTTGAAAGATACAAGTAGGGCCAAATCATAATGGAGAGATTTCTCTTAAAAGGTATCGAAGACCCTGAATCGGCAATAATCAATGCCTATAAAGGTATTGGTGGTTATGAGAGCCTTCACCGGGCAGTTGAGATGAGTTCACAGGAGATAATAGATGAGGTGAGGAGGTCAGGCCTCAGGGGAAGGGGAGGAGCAGGTTTTCCAACGGGGATGAAATGGACTTTTGCATCATCGGATCCCAAGTTTCCAAAGTATCTTATCTGTAATGCCGATGAGGGAGAGCCTGGGACATTTAAAGATCGGGTAATACTTGAGAAAAAACCCCATTTACTGATTGAAGGCATGGTTATATCTGCCTACGCCCTTAAGGCAGAAAAGGGTTACATTTATCTCCGTGGAGAATACGATTTTTTGAAGAAAATCCTTGAAAGGGCAATAGATGAGGCATATAAAGAGGGGTATCTTGGTGATAACATCCTTGGACGTGGTATCAAGTTTGACCTCCATGTTCACCTTGGAGCCGGGGCATATATATGCGGTGAGGAGACAGCCCTTATAGAATCTCTTGAAGGCAAGAGGGGACAACCAAGGATAAAGCCCCCCTTTCCTGTGAATGTAGGTGCCTTCTCAATGCCAACGGTGATTAACAATGTCGAAACACTGGCAAATATACCTTTAATAATCAAGATAGGGGCTGAGTCCTATTCCCAGATCGGGAGTAAGGAATGCCCTGGTCCAAAGCTTTTCGCTGTAAGCGGGCATGTTGAAAGACCTGGGGTTTATGAATTACCAATGGGAACATCATTGAGGGAGATAATATACGAGCATTGTGGGGGTATTAAGGGGCGGAAGAAATTAAAGGCAGTTATCCCGGGTGGGATATCAACGCCTGTTTTACCATCAGATAGTATTGATATACCCATGGACTTTGTGAACATCTGCCGATTTGGCACCATGCTTGGCTCAGGAGCTGTCATGGTATTCGATGAGACCACCTGTCTTGTCAGGGTCTGCTACAGGGCATTAAAATTCTATGAGCATGAATCCTGCGGTAAATGCACACCTTGCAGGGAAGGAACAGGCTGGTTAAGTAATATACTCGGTAGAATTGAAAATGGTATGGGCAGATCAGGTGACATTGAACTACTCCTAGATGTTTCGGCAAATATGTCTGGAAAGACCTTCTGTCCCCTCGGAGATGGAGCAGCAATGGTAGTCCAAGGATTCCTGAGACACTTTAGGGATGAATTTGAGGAACATATAAGGGATAAAGGATGCAGGTTTAATGCTTAAGATTACAATAAATGGCAAGGAGATAAGCCTCGAAAAACCTGTTACTGTTCTTGAAGCAGCAAAGGCAGCAGGTATAAAGATACCTACACTATGCCATTATCCAGGTCTTGAGAATTATGGTGGCTGCAGGCTCTGTCTTGTTGAGGTAGAGAAGATGCCGAAACTTCAGACATCCTGTACTCTGATGGTGACAGACGGGATGGTGGTGAGGACAGAGTCTGAAGAGATTGCAAAGGCAAGGAGGGCAATGCTTGAGTTTCTCCTTATAAATCATCCCCTTGAATGTCCTTACTGTGATAAGGCGGGTGAGTGCGATCTACAGGACCTGACTGTTCAGTATGGTCCACCTGTGGGAAGGTTTGCTGAAGGTAAGAGAAGACATCCTGAAAGCTTTGAAGACCCTCTCATAGTAAGGAATATGGAGAGGTGTATACTCTGCACTCGCTGTATCAGGATGTGCGACGGTGTTCAGGGTGCATCAGCAATAACAGTAACAGGAAGGGGAAACCGTTCCTTTGTTGAGCCCTTTTCTGGTGGAAGATACAATTGTGAGTATTGTGGTAATTGCCTTACTGTATGCCCTGTTGGTGCAATCATGTCCCGACTCCACAGGCATGTTTACAGGGCATGGCAGGTAGAGGAAAAGAAAAAAGTACTGTGTCCTTACTGTGGGGTTGGTTGTAGCATGATGGTTCAGGTAAGGGCGGATAAGATACTAAGGACCATACCTGATCCCGAGATAGGTATAAATAAGGGTATTCTCTGTGTAAAGGGACGCTTTGGTTATGGCTATGTCCATACCCCTGAAAGACTTAAAAGGCCATTGCTCAGAAAGGGTGACAGACTTGAGGAGGTCTCATGGGAAGAGGCAATTAAATATACAGCCGATAGGCTCCTGGAAATAAAGAAGACTCACGGCGGCGAGACTATTGGTGGTATAGCATCACCGCGATGCACAAATGAGGATAACTATCTCTTTCAGAAACTCCTGAGGGCAGGTCTAGGGAGCAATAATATTGACTCCATTGTAAGAAACAGCATTACCGTTATTCAGAGGTATATGGAGGATGTAATGGGGCAGGGGATAACGGCAAATATAATGGCAGGCATTGTAAATTCTGAGGCTATTATAGTTCTTGGCGGTGACCCTACCCACATAAATCCTGTCTTTGGAGTAAAGGTGAGGGAGGCCTTTAAAAAGGGTGTAAAGGTAGTTACGATGGGTTATATGCCAGGTCTTAGCAGGTTTAGCAGTTACAGGCTCAGCATGCATCCCTTTACAGAAGGGACGCTTATTGGTCTCATGGTATCGGAACTATTAAAGACAAGGGAACTTAGCGGTGAAAATCCTGCCTTTGAGGAAAGGCTCAGGTCTTTCAAGTATCCCTTACGGGAAGATATCGCCGATGTCTGCGGCCTTAAGTTCGAAGACTTAGAAGGGGTCATAAAGGAACTCGCATATCTGCAATCCATCTCTGTGGTGATAGGTCCTGACATTGTTCAACGAACCGATATGAGAAGTATAATCTTTCTTATCACTGCCCTCTGTTATATTCTAAATGCCAGAGTCTTTTTGTTATCAGAGAGGCCCAACGAACAGGGTGTAATCGATATGGGATGCCTGCCAGATATGCTTCCTGGAGAAAGGCCTGTGGAGATAGAGAGCTTTAGACATAAATTTGAGACCCTCTGGTTTGGATCAATACCAGCAAAACCTGGAATGACAATCCTTGATATGGTTGAGGCTGCTGATTCGGGAAGGCTCAAGGCACTCTATGTAATGGGCGAAAATCCTGTGTTTAACCTCCCTGATAGTACCTACATCAGAAAGGCGCTTCAGAAACTCGAACTCCTTATTGTTCAGGACATATTCTTTCATGAGACAGCAGAGATTGCCCATGTTGTCTTACCATCCCTTGCCTGGGCAGAGAAGGAAGGAACATTTACAAACCTTGAAAGAAGGCTACAAAGGAGCCAGAAGGCAGTAACAGGTCAGGGGATGGAGGACTGGAAGATAATATCAGAGATAGGAAAGGGGCTTGGTTTAAAGACAGAGTATAGTTCTCCAGAGGATATAATGTATGAGATATCAAAGGTCTCACCACTTTATGCAGGTCTTACCTACGATGACCTTGAGACAGAATTTAATCTCTGGCCTTATAAAGGTGAACCACTTAGACACAGGCTTGGCTCAGGGAACTGGCCATTGACAGAGCTATGGAGGCCCCACAGAAAGGATACTCTTTATCTTGCTATAGAAAAACATATGTTTTTATCAGGGACACTTTCAAGACATTCCACGGCGCTGAATTCCATTTATGAAAGGCCTGTTGCAAGGCTTAGCTCATCTGTGGCAGAGAGGATAGGCCTCAATGATGGTGACTTTATAAGGATTAAAACAGAAAGGGTAACTATAACCCTTCCGATAAGTATAGACAGGGATCTTTCAGATCATGTTATTCTTATTTCAAATAACTTTACAGGGGCGGGCGGCCTATCATTGGTGCCTTTTAAGATGGATGCAGAAACCAAGGTTTTTCCCTTAAATGGTATAGAAGTGATTATTGAAAAGGCAGGGGGATAAAATGAAATTTTTTGAATTAATATTTGGCCCTGGTTCATTCGATCTGTTTCTAAATATCTTTTTTATTCTTATTAAGATAGCTGTGGTTGTTGGTGTAGTTATGTTCCATGTTGCCTATGCAACATACTTCGAGAGAAAGACGATCGGTCATATGCAGGTGAGGCTCGGACCAATGAGGGTAGGGCCTCACGGGATACTGCAACCGATAGCAGACTTTGTAAAGCTCTTTTTTAAAGAGGATATCATACCTGCTGAGGCTGATAAGCCTTTATTTTACATTGCACCTGTAATATCAGTCCTTGCAGCCCTTTCCTCTCTTGCGGTGATACCCTTCTTTGAGGACTTTGTTATAGCGGATATAAATATAGGTCTGCTCTTTATCCTTGCTATGTCCTCCCTCGGTGCCTATGGAATTATCCTTGCGGGATGGTCTTCTAATTCAAAGTATTCTTTCTTAGGGGGTCTGCGGTCATCTGCACAGGTAGTGAGTTATGAAATAGCAATGGGATTGAGCCTTGTTGGAGTGATGATGCTATCTGGTACGCTTAACCTTTCTGGGATTGTGAAGGCACAGGAGTCATACCCCCTTGGCATGTTCCTTATCCCGCAGATACTGGGCTTTTTTGTCTTTATGATAGCGGCCATTGCAGAGACAAACAGGTCGCCCTTTGACCTGCCCGAGGCAGAGAGCGAACTTGTAGCAGGTTATTTTGTTGAATACAGTGGTATGCGCTTTGCCCTTTTCTATGCCGCTGAATACATAGGTATGATTGTCATGTCCACCATTGCGGCAATATGTTTCCTCGGGGGTTGGAATGGCCCATTTAAGATACCTTATGTACCCTTTGCATGGCTCCTGGTTAAGGTGTATTTCTTCGTGTTTCTCTATTACTGGATAAGGGCAACACTGCCGAGATACAGATATGACCATCTCATGGACCTTGGCTGGAAGGTCCTGATACCCCTTGCTCTTGTGAATATCGTTCTGACCGGCATGATTAAGATGATCTAAGTTATAAGGAATAAGGAAGGAGTTTAATATGACGTTTAAGGACATAGTTAAGACAGTCTTTCTTACAGAGATAATTAAAGGCATGGCCCTCACATTGAAGTCAATGTTTACACATGCAGTTACAAGACAGTATCCTGAGGAAAAAAGGCCTGCCATGCCAGGCTTCAGGGGTCTTCATGCACTCATGAAACACCCCGAAACCGGGGAGGCGAGATGTGTTGGCTGTGGTCTCTGTGCTGCCATATGTCCTTCTCAATGTATCCATATATACACTGCTGATAGTGTTGACCACAAGAAGGTAGTTGAAAGATACGAGATAGATGTGCTCAGATGTACATTTTGCGCACTCTGCGTTGAGGCCTGCCCATTTCAGGCCATTGCCCTGACAGAACATTATGAATATGCCGATTATTCGCGAGAGGCCTTTTATATGACGAAGGAGAAACTCCTTGAGAATTATGATAAGTACATGGGATGGGAAAAGGATAAAGAGTACTTCAGGCGGTTCTGGCATCCCACTTCAAAGGACTATACTGGCTATGATGACCAGCCAGTATTCAGGCCTGGAAGTAGCGTTTAGGAGGCAGAGATGTTAGAAAGGTTACTCTTCGGTTATCTCTCTGTTGCAATAATAGTTCTTTCTATATTCGTGATAACGAGGAAGAATCCTGTGCATAGCGTTGTCCTGATGCTTGTCCTCTTTTTTCATATAGCCCTTCTCTATCTTTCGCTTAATGCAGAGTTTCTTGCGGCAATACAGATAATAATATATGCCGGGGCGATCCTTGTGCTTTTCCTCTTTGTCATAATGCTTCTTAATCTCAAGGAAGAGATATTTGTAGAGAGATTTGTTAGTATATGGCCTCTCGGTCTTTCAGCAGCTATTGCCTTTGCGATCATGATGGTCTTATCAACACTATCTTTTATTAGGGGGCAGGAGGGTAATATAGGGGCTGATATTATTAAGGCAGAGTCAAACACAAAGGTCCTGGGCAGGGTCCTCTTCACTGAATATCTATATCCCTTTGAGGTCCTTTCGGTTGTCCTGCTTGTGGCAATCATAGGCGCAATAGTACTTACAAAAAGGAGGCTTAAAGGATAATGGTTCCCCTGAACTGGTATATATGGTTAAGCGGTATTCTTTTTGTAATAGGAATGGCTGGTTTTGTTATGAGAAGGAACATCATTATCATGTTCATCTCTATTGAGTTGATGCTGAATGCTGTTAATATCAGTCTTGTGTCCTTCAGTCATTTTCTTAAGGATATGGCAGGTCAGGTCCTTACCCTGTTTGTTATTGCTGTTGCTGCTGCTGAGGCTGCTATAGGTCTTGGCATAATCATAGCACTTTTCAGGAATAAGGCAACAGTACATGTTGATGAGATTAATGAGATGAAAGGATAGGAGAGATTATGGACAGGTATGTATTGATCCCGCTTTTGCCTCTACTGGCATTTTTTGTAAACATTATCTTTGGAAGAAATCTTATAAGGGATAAGGCACACTGGATCTCAACGCTTGCTGTGGTCTCTTCCTGGGTCCTGTCCCTGACTACACTCTCAGAGGTAATCAACGGTAAAACAATAAACAGTGATATTTATACATGGATTATATCAGGTGATTTCAGGGTCTCTGTAGGATTTCTCATAGACCAGCTAACAGCGGTTATGCTCATAGTTGTAACTACGGTGAGTTCCCTTGTCCATATTTATTCAATAGGATATATGCATGGTGACAGGGGGTACTACAGGTTCTTTGCCTATCTCGGTCTCTTTACCTTCTCGATGTTGATGCTTGTTATGGCAAACAATTTTCTTCAGCTGTATTTCGGCTGGGAGGCTGTTGGTCTCTGTTCATACCTTCTAATAGGATTCTGGTATGAGAAGAAATCAGCCTCTGATGCAGGCAAAAAGGCCTTTATAGTGAACAGGTTTGGTGACTTTGGTTTTGGTCTTGGCGTTATTATGGTCTTTCTGACCTTTGGAACCCTTCATTATGCCCCTGTTTTTGAGGGAGTTAATGGAATCGTTGGCAAAACAGTAAATATCCTTGGCTATGATATTGATATCATAACACTTATAGCCATCCTGCTATTCTGTGGCGCCGTTGGAAAATCTGCCCAGATACCACTCCATGTATGGCTACCCGATGCAATGGAGGGGCCAACGCCTGTAAGTGCCTTAATTCATGCTGCAACGATGGTCACGGCCGGCGTATTCATGGTAGCACGGTGTAATCCCATATTTAATCTATCAGAAGTGGCCATGAATGTGGTAGCAGTTACAGGGGCCATAACTGCCATCTTTGCTGCAACGATAGCCCTGGTTCAGAGGGACATAAAGAGGATTATTGCATACTCAACGGTGAGTCAGCTTGGGTACATGTTTCTTGCCTGCGGTGTGGGAGCATACAGTGCAGGCATATTCCATCTCTATACACATGCCTTTTTCAAGGCCCTTCTCTTTCTCGGGGCAGGCTCTGTTATGCATGCTATGGCTGGAGAACTGGATATAAAGAAGATGGGGGGACTGAAGAGATATATGCCTGTGACATACTGGACATTTCTCCTTGCCTCGCTCAGTATAGCAGGTATCCCTGGTTTTGCAGGCTTCTTCAGTAAGGATGAGATACTGTGGAGGGCCTATTCCTCGGGAAGTCTCGGACAGGTACTCTTCTTGATTGGTTTGATAACAGCCCTTTTGACAGCCTTTTATTCTTTCAGGATCATATATGTTGCCTTTCATGGCAGTTTCAGGGGAACCCGTGAACAGGAGCATCACCTCCACGAGTCTCCAGCAGTTATGACAGTCCCGTTAATTGTTCTTGCTCTGGGTGCGATTGCATCAGGATGGGTGGGCATACCACCACTCCTCGGAGAGATGGCAGGCCTTGAGCATAGCAATAGATTTGAGGAGTTCCTTGCGCCTGTCTTTGGCAATACCCATATAGCCGCAGGTTCGCACTCAGAGGAGATGCTTGTTATGGCACTGTCTGTTGCAGCAGGTTTAACTGGTATCATCATTGCTGGCTCGATGTATCTTAGAAAGACCGACCTGGCCGAGAGGCTCGGTGGTAGATTCTCTTTAATCTATAAGATCCTCTGGAACAAGTATTATGTTGATGAACTCTATGACCTTATAATTGTAAGACCAACCCTCTGGGTTGCTAACAGTGTTATCGTAGCTGTTACAGATGGAAAGATAATTGAGGGTATAGTTAATGGTGTACCTGCAGCCATAGGAAAATTCTCCCAGTGGCTCAGGAAGGTGCAGACAGGTCTTGTTCACCAGTATGCAACAGTAATGGCTATAGGGGCCTTTATAGTCGTAGTCATTGCATTATTATGGAGGTAATTAAATGGCATCAGGCTATCCTGTTTTGAGTACATTAATCTTCCTGCCTGTGGCAGGTTCGCTGTTATTGTTACTGATTAAAAGGAACCAGGAGGGACTGATCAGGTGGATAGCCCTTCTAACTGCGATTATAGAATTTTTGCTTTCCCTGCCTCTCTTCACAGGCTTTGATAAGACAACTCATAACATGCAGTTTATCGAACGCTATGAATGGATACCATCCTGGGGGATTACCTATTATCTCGGGATTGATGGGATCAGTGTCCTTTTTGTGCTTTTAAGTACGCTGATTACTATCCTCTGTGTAACCATCTCCTGGAGATCGATTGCCTCAAAAGTAAAGGAGTTTTATATAGCCATACTCCTTATGGAGGCTGCCATGATAGGGGTCTTTTCAGCGCTGGACTTCTTTCTCTTCTATCTTTTCTGGGAGGCCATGCTAATACCAATGTATCTTCTTATCGGGGTATGGGGCGGTCCCAACAGGGTCTATGCTGCCATAAAGTTCTTCCTTTATACCCTTGCTGGAAGTGTCATTATGCTTGTAGGCATTATTGTCCTTTACTTTGAGGCCGGAAAGACCTTTGATATCCTTGAGCTTATGAAAAAGACCTATCCATATAACATCCAGTTCTGGCTTTTCTGGGCCTTTTTTGCAGCCTTTGCAGTTAAGGTCCCAATGTTTCCTGTTCATACGTGGTTGCCTGATGCTCATACAGAGGCTCCAACGGCTGGTAGCGTAATCCTTGCTGCTATATTAATCAAGATGGGTGCCTATGGATTCCTTAGATTCAGCCTTCCCCTCTTTCCTGATGCGACAAGGGCAATGACCGTTCCCATGCTTGTCCTGTCTGTTATAGCGATAATTTACGGTGCCATTGTCTGCCTTGCCCAGACAGACCTGAAGAGGCTCATTGCCTATAGCTCTGTTAGCCATATGGGATTTGTTACCCTGGGGATATTTGCCCTTAATTCTCAGGGGCTGGAGGGCGGTATCCTTCAGATGATAAATCATGGCATTGTTACAGGCGCATTATTCCTCTGTGTAGGGATTATTTATGACAGGACTCATTCAAGACAGATAAAGGACTATGGTGGCCTTGCCACGGTCCTTCCTGTATCTGCGGCCTTCTTTATGGTCTTTACCCTTGCCTCAATAGGATTGCCAGGACTCAATGGTTTCATTGGTGAGTTTCTTATAATACTCGGCGGCTTTAAGGCAAAGAAATGGGCAGGTGTGCTCGCAGCAACAGGAATAATAATAGGCGCCGCTTACATGCTCTGGCTTTATCAGCGGGTATTCTTTATGGAGACGAATGAAAAGGTTCAGGAACTCAGTGATATGAACCTGAGAGAAATAATTACACTGCTTCCCCTTGTCATCCTTGTCCTTTGGATAGGTGTATATCCTGATACCTTTCTTAGCTTTTTGCATCCCTCTGTGGAGCATCTACTTCAGAGACTCAGTGGTCAGGAGATTCCACCCGGGGATATCTCCATGCCCTTAACCATGTGATGAATATGGCCAGGAATATTATGGAGGTGATCAGGTGAGAGAGATTCCAATGCCAGAGTTAGGACCGATGATGCCTGAGATAGCTTTACTCTGCTTTGCCCTTTTTGCACTTATTGTTGACCTGATAGTGAAGAAGAAAGAGGTCATTGCCCTTATCAGTATAATATCGGTATTTGTTGTTGGTTATATGCTGACCGGCTCTTCAGGAGAGGTATTCTCCGGTATGTTTATCTCTGATGGTTACAGCATATTCTTCAAGATGATCTTTCTTGTAAGTCTGATGCTTTCAATCCTTCTGTCAATCAAGTATATACGGCTTGAAGGTGTAAATCTCGGCGAGTATTATAGTCTCATGCTCTTTTCAACCCTTGGCATGATGATTATGGCCTCAGCAGGAAACCTTATTGTCCTGTATCTTGGCCTTGAACTGATGGCCCTGAGCACATATATACTTACAGGCTTTTTAAGGTATGAGATTAGGTCGAATGAGGCAGCCCTCAAGTATTTTCTGCTTGGCGCCTTTGCATCGGCCTTCCTGCTTTATGGTATCTCCCTGACCTATGGCCTGACAGGCACAACTGATCTAAAGGGAATAGCCACTTACTTGATTAATAACAGGATAGAGACAAATCCTGCCCTTGTTTTTTCTATGCTTCTTTTGATAGTTGCCATGAGCTTCAAGATTGCTGCTGTCCCCTTCCATATGTGGGCACCCGATGTATATGAAGGTGCTCCAACACCCATAACTGCCTTCATGTCAGTTGGACCAAAGGCGGCAGGCTTTGCGATCCTTGGTAGGGTCTTTACAATGGCCTTCGGCATCTATTCTGTTGAATGGACAACAGTGATTATCCCTATCGCAATCCTCACAATGGCAGTTGGGAACATACTTGCCATCTCACAGACCAATATAAAGAGGATGCTTGCCTATTCATCCATTGCCCATGCTGGTTATGCCCTTATAGGTATAATCGCAGGCGGTGAAAACGGTATATCCAGCATGATGAACTATCTATTTATATATGCCTTTATGAATATTGGTGCCTTTGCTATAGTAACCATTCTTAAGTCAGAGGGGTTTGCAGGAGAGGACCTTTCTGATTATGAAGGGCTTGCAAAGACCCATCCTTTAGCATCTGCACTGATGCTGATATTTATGTTTTCCCTCACAGGGATTCCACCGACGGCTGGATTCATAGGAAAATTCTATCTCTTTATGTCAGCTATTAATGCCGAATATACATGGCTGGCTATAGTGGCAGTAATCTTTAGCGCAATCTCTGCCTTTTTCTATCTAAGGGTCGTTATGTATATGTATATGAGAGAGCCAAAAGGCGAAGTGACACTTTCAACATCAATGCCCCTGAGTATAGCCATAGCCATTACCTCACTGGCTGTTCTGATTATTGGTATTTTCCCTTCGAGTATTGTAGAATTTGCCAGAATGGCTGTGATCAGGTAATAAAAAGATTTCATTTGTGCGCTGTCCTTTCACGGACAAGGGACACGTTTCACTGATCCAGGCTGTGTTTTCTAATATTTCATTTTTTGCTATACTTACTATGTTCTCCTTTGAAGAAACCTCATTTCCTGTCTGCCGAGAGGCAGGCTGGGGTATTTAATTTAAAATATTCTAAACAGTTATTAAACCAAAGAAAGGAGCAGTGTTATGGCAAGGGTTTATCTGTTAGCAAATGTACTTCCAGGGAAGGATGTGTTTGTCAGGGACGCAATGAGGGGTATTAAGGGGGTTATTTCAGCAGATGTTGTAACAGGTCATTACGATATAGCAGCACTTATTGAGGGGAAGGACACAGAAGAGATCTTTCAGAAGATCTTGAAGAGAATCAGAAAGATCAAAGGTATAACAAGAACAGAGACGTTTGTGGCTGTTGAATAGGACTTAAATACCTTGCAGTGGCGGTTTGAAAACCACCCCTGCAATTAAAATACGCCATAATGTGTCCCGCGGGTTGCTATTGTTCCTTGAATCTCTTTATAAGCTCACCTTCTCCTGTTTCCTTGTCCTAAGGGTTTTTTCTGGTCGTTTCTTCCTCTTTTATTTTTTCTTTAATATCCCTTGCCTTTTTTTGCATTATTTCAGGCCCTTTCTTTTCTTCGGCAGGTTGATCAGGCAGCCTTAAACCAGGCCTTTGTGTTGAGTTGTCCTGCCCCCCTCTGCCTCTATCTTCGAACATCTTTTTCAATCTTGAAGGTTTGTCTGTTTCCGGGGGAAATATCTTTTCACCATCAGGTCCACCAAATCGCCTTTCATCAGCAGGTTTTTGTGGCCTGAGGGGTATGCCATCATCTCTGTCTCTTCTTTCATCGGACCTGTCAGGCCGACCGAATTTCTTTTTCAATATATCCCCTGGTTTTTCTTCCGTATCACGGCTTTTTTTCTGGCTCTTATCCATTAAGTCTTCCTGGGGTCTAAATATCTTTCTTGATTTCTCAGGTGGTAGATCTCTGAGCTTCTCTCCAGGTCTCATGACGGAAATATCCTTTTCTTTAATAATGGGCCTGTGTTCCCTCAACCTCTTTATATTGAGTTCCCTTATCCTCTGTGGTGGCTCTTTACCACGGATAATCTCTTTGATTATCGGAGACCTTGTTTCTCTTACAGGTTCAATGGGTGGTCTTCCAATGTGTATCCTGTGGGTTAAAAAGGGATTTTCCCGAACCTTGACCTCCACAGGCTTACCTCTGAGGAAGGTGTCTCTGTGAACAATAGTTATGGCATCGCGAATATGGGCATGCTTATATTCTTTGACAACAACCTTATGAATATCAATGTTTATTATGTTTACGCTGTGTGGCCCATAGTAACCATAGCCATAATAGATTTCACCTGGTGCAAGGGGAACCCAGGCAACATAATCAGGCCCGTAAATCCATCCTACAAAGCCAGGCCCCCAGTATACAGCACCCCTTGCAGGAGGAACCCAGCACCATCCTATGGATGCAACAAAGGCCCATCTACCATAATGATAGGGTACCCATCCCCAGGGCTCGTAAGATACCCAGACATAATCTCCTCGAATCCATACCCATCTTCCCTGTCTGTAAGGTGCCCATCCCACAGATACCATCACAGTAGGGGTCCATACGTATCCATATTCTCTGACATAGACCCACCTACCATTTTCATCAAGGTCATATGAGTAAGGCCTCAGTTCATCAGGAAGATATCGATAACTATACCTCTTCTCAGAAAATCTCCTGTCCCTGTCACGGTTCCATCTCTCCCACTCATCGGAAGAACCAAGAGGCAACAGTTCCGCATACTCTCGCTCTCTTATTGATAACATATTCCCGGCCCTGACCGCGGTCTTTCCCCTTTCACTCTCAACATAGACCTGACCACTGTAAGTAGATACATCAACCCTTCCATCTTCGAAAACATCAACCCTGAATTTAGCCATCTCATAGACACGAATAGATGCCTCGGATGTATCAATCTGAAGGTATCTTTTTTTGCCTGAGAAGTTTACATAGACACTCCCTGAATTAAGGTAATATTGATGGGATTCGTTCTCCATCCTCAGGACATCAAGGGCTGAGTTTTCATTCAATCTTATAAAAGAACCGTCTCTTAACTGAATTTCGAGTCTTCCCCCCTCTGGGACCCATAACCTATCCCCCTCAAGCACAGGCGTATTGATTGAGGCAGGAAACCAATCATCTGTATCTTCCGGTCTTACCTGAACATCTCCCTCAACAAGGTTTAACCTTATCTCTCCTGTTAGGGAAGAAAAGGCTATTGAGGGCGGCAGTACAAAGAGAGAAATGATTAAAAGTGCCTTAATTTTCATATTAACTACACCTCCTTTTGTTCGACAATTTGAGTTTGCTTAAATACCTTTTTATGGTTTAAGGATATACCTTAATTATGAAAAATTTATGAACTTTCCTCACCAATCCTGTGGAGCTTTATCATGTTTGTCTTTCCAGAGCCCAGTACAGGGATGCTTGCTGTAATTACGATGCTGTCACCTCTTTTTGCTAATCTTTGTTGAATCAATGCCTTCTCAACCTCTTCGATCATCTCATCGGTGTTTGAAAGTGTCCTCATTATCTCTGGCCTCACACCCCAGTATAGGGACATGACCCTTCGGACTTTTTCAAAGGGTGTGAAGGCTATAATGGGTATGGATGGTCTGAATTTCGAGACAAGTCGTGCTGTAAATCCAGAATGTGTAAAGGCAACTATATATTTTGCGCCTATGTCCTCTGCTGCCTTACAGGCAGCATCAGCAACTGCCCTGGGGAAGTCTGACCCATCCCTTTCTCCCTTTTTGAAGGGAGATGAAGAAGGTCTGTAATTTTTCTCGGTGTATTCGATAAGCCTGTTCATCATCTTCAGAGATTCTACAGGATACATGCCCGAGGCTGTTTCACCAGAGAGCATAAGGGCATCAGAACCATCTATCACTGCATTTGCGACATCTGTTGCCTCTGCCCTTGTCGGTCGAAGGTGTTCCCTCATGGAGTCGAGCATCTGTGTTGCTGTTATGACTATCTTACCCTTTCTGTTTGCAAGTTCAATTAGCCTCTTCTGGATTAAAGGGACCTCCTCGGGATTTACCTCGACGCCAAGGTCTCCCCTTGCTATCATTATCCCGTCAGCCTCCTCCATAATCTCATTGATCTCTTCAAGGGCCTCAGGTCTCTCTATCTTTGCTATAACTGGAATAAAGGCCTTCCTTCCTTTCAGCCATTTCCTCAGGGACTTTATATCTGATGCCTTTTTTACAAAGGATAGGGCAACATAATCAATGCCATTGTCAAGGCCAAACTTGAGGTCAGCCATGTCTTTTTCTGTAAAGGTCCTGAGGGAAAGCTTGAAGGGGAGATTAACCCCTTTTCTGCTCTGTAGTATCCCTCCCTCTATTACCCTTGTCCTTAGCCTTCCCCTCTCAACTGAGACTATCTCAAGCTGTATGAGACCATCGTCGAGAAGAACCTGGCCGCCCTTTTTTGCATCCCTCGTAAGATTCGGGTAGGATATGTATAGTCTGTTTTCATCACTCTCACCGGTACCCGACAATAGATATACCACTTGCCCTTTTTTCAGGACTATACCTCCATCTTTAACAGTCCCAACCCTTATCTTAACCCCCATGAGGTCTTGCAATATTGCCACAGGCCTTTTAAATCTCTCAGAACCCTCTCTGATGATCTCTATTGCCTTTGCATGTTCTTCATGACTGCCGTGGGAAAAGTTAAGCCTCGCCACATCCATGCCATTTCTGATAAGGGAAAAGATCTTCTCTCTGGTGCTGGATGAAGGTCCTATGGTACATACGATCTTGGCCTTTCTGTTCATTTGCCCTCCTGTATTAACTCCAATCCATCATCCTTCTTCCTGATAGTGATGTGACTCTTCCAGTTGACACCCTTACCAGGAAAATCAGACCTGTAATGGGCACCCACGCTTCCCTTTCTTATGATAGCAGCCTCTGTGATCATTCGAGCAATAGTGAGCATATTCTTGAGCTCAAGACCTTCACGATGAGCAAAATCAATGCTTGGGATATGTTGCCATTCATCAAGCCATTGTCGGGCTATGTTCAGTGACTCTCCACATCTTATTATACCCACCCTTTCCCACATGAGCCTCCGTAACGATGTTTTTAGTTTCTCAATATCAATATCCTGTGGTTTAACAGGGGCATTGAGATTCTCTCTGACATTTATGTCTTTCAATATATCTTCGTTTTTCCACGGCTGGGCCTCAAGAGCAGCTATCCTACCTGCCCTTGCACCATATACAAGACCTTCGAGAAGGCTGTTACTGGCCAGTCTATTTGCACCATGAACGCCAGTACATGCAACCTCACCGGCTGCGTAGAGCCTCCTGATGCTCGTTCTACCATAAATATCTGTCTTAATACCTCCCATTATATAATGGGCAGCAGGTGAGACAGGTATCATATCTTTTGTGATGTCTATTCCACAGGTAAGGCAGGTGTTATAAATACGAGGAAACCTCTTCTTTACGAAGCCTCCATCAAGGTGTGTCAGGTCAAGGAATACAAAGTTGCTCTTTGTCTTTACCATCTCCGAGATTATTGCCCTCGAGACAATATCTCTTGGTGCAAGCTCTGCCTGAGGGTGATAATCCTTCATGAAGGCCAGGCCATTAATATTCCTGAGTATTGCACCTTCGCCTCTCATAGCCTCACTCAATAAAAAGTTGGGCATACCTGGTAGAAAAAGACTGGTTGGATGAAACTGGACAAATTCCATGTCCTCAAGTATTGCACCTGCCCGCAGTGCAATGGCCATGCCATCACCGGTTGTAACAGGAGGGTTTGTTGTCCTCTCATAGAGTTGCCCTGCCCCCCCTGTGGCAAGTATAACTGCCTTTGATGCTATCAGTATCTTTTCTCCGTTTCTCAGGACAATAGCCCCTTGACATTCCCCATCTTTAATGATCAGGTCAATAGTGAAGGCATAGGGATACTTTTTGATGGAGTTAAAAGACCTGACCTTATTGAGAAGGACCCTCTCAAGTTCTCTACCTGTAGAGTCACCATGGGCATGAAGTATCCTTTTCTTTGTATGGGCTGCCTCCATTGTAAAGGAGAGTTTGGAACCCTCCTTATCAAATTCAGCACCCCAGGATATTAATTCGAGTATCCTCTCAGGACCTTCCTCAACAAGGACCCTGACAGCTTCTTCCCTGCAGAGTCCATCACCTGCCCTGAGTGTATCCTCATAATGAATACTAACCTCGTCCTCATCACTTAAGGCAACAGCAACACCTCCCTGGGCATATTCAGTGCTACTCTCTGTGGGGACATCTTTTGTTACGACCAGTACCTTTCCGTATGGTGCAAGTTCAATAGCAGCCCTTAAGCCAGCAACGCCGCTTCCGATAACAAGGAAGTCTGTGAATTCTTTTTTCATTTATGATGCCCCTTTGAATGACCACCTGCTATGACATAAACAGCAATGGAATCAGTTATATTCTCGATATAACAGGTCTCTTCTTCCTTCATGTGAATTGCCTGTCCTTCCTTTATAATTCCTGTGAAATCTCCTGTTATAGAAAGCTCTCCCCTGATCAGGAGAAGTAATTCCTCGTGTCCATTCCCTGGTTTGAGCAATCGGTCCTTCTCAAAGGGAAGCATCTTACCATAAATGAGATAACAGGCATGACTGCCTGTGTCCTTCGCTCCCAGTATGTACTCCCCAGAATTGTTTACCTTTGATGTTATATCAAAAAGCCTCATGAGTTATGTATAATTAATTATAACAGTTAGCCTTGAGATGCACAAATTTTAAGGAGGAATTATGAGAAAGGCAAAGATCGAGAGGAAGACAAAGGAAACAGAGATATCCATTATTATAAATCTCGATGGAAAGGGGAAATATGATATTTCTACTACCATACCATTTCTTGACCACATGCTTAGCCTCTTTTCCTTTCACAGCAGGATTGACCTTGAAGTAAAGGCTACAGGAGATACAGAGATAGACTACCATCATCTAATGGAGGACCTTGGTATTGCCCTTGGTGATGCCCTTAAAAATGCCTTCGGTGAAAAAGTGGGTATAAGGAGATATGGCAGTGCTATCGTACCGATGGATGAAAGCCTTGCAAGGGTTGTTATAGACCTGAGCGGAAGGCCTTATCTAATCTATAAGGTTCGTCCGCCCCGTGGTTCCCTGAGGGGACTCGAGATTTCACTCTTTGAGGACTTTTTCAGGGCCTTCTCAAATCATTCAATGATAAACCTTCATGTTATTGTTGAGTATGGGAGAGACCTTCATCACATCTTTGAGGCCATATTTAAGGCCCTTGGAAGGGCAATGAGGGAGGCTGTTTCTATTGACCCGGCAATGAAGGGGCTGCCTTCAACAAAGGGGACATTATAATTATACAGATGAGGGTAGAACATTATTCTTTTGGAAGGATAATAGTAGATGGTAAGACCTACAGTTCTGATGTGATCATCTATCCTGACAGGGTTGACCCCTCCTGGTGGAGGAAAGAGGGACATCTACTCAGTCCAGAAGACCTTTGCGGTGTGATGTCAGTAAGGCCTGATATTCTGATTATTGGTACGGGATATTCAGGGATAATGGATGTTTCAAGGGAGACTATTGATCATGTAACTTCAAGGGGTATAGAGTTTTATATTGAGAAGACATCAAGGGCAGTGGAACTCTTTAACAGATTACAAAAGGAAAGGCCAGGCAAGACAGTCGTAGCAGCCCTTCATCTTACCTGTTGACAGCCTTGCCTCAGGATATGTTATTTTATAACACCTTTGGGGCTGTAGCTCAGTTGGGAGAGCGTCTGAATGGCATTCAGAAGGTCGGCGGTTCGATCCCGCTCAGCTCCACTCTTTTTTGTTGGCTTATTTCTTAAGAAAGAAGGGCCGAAGGGATAAGCCTGTGTGTTTTGCCGACCTGAGTTCATAGAACACATCGGTTTTCCCTGCAAAGTTTTTTTGTTGCACTAAAATATTTAAGGAGGAAAAGATGAAGTTAGTGCTTGAGTTTATCCCTAAGCTGAATTTTTTGAAGGTGGCAGAAGAGACCAAAGACCTTGTTGATGGCTGGAATGTTACGGATAGTGCCGGCGGAAGACCTGCCCCGAGTGGGACGGCCGTTGCCTGTGTCTTAAAGGCTAAGTATCCTGAAAAGATTGTTATCCCGATGCTGATTACGAACTACAAAGGGCCTGTTGAAATCGGTGCAGTAGCGCTTGCAGCAGAGGCCATGGGCATTTATGGTATGGTGCCTGACCCGGGAGATCCACCCATATACGGGCATCCCATAAAGACCGTTAATGATGGTAGTTGTCAACTTCTTGTGGACGACAACGAGATAAGCACCTTTAGACGTTCCACAGGCGCGGCTGAGAATGTAAGGTCCTTTCTTAAGAACTCGGTGCAGATAAAGAACCTTAAATTCGGTTGTCTATTAACAGCGAGAAGACCTGTTGAGGATGCTATTGCAAGGATCAGGGATGACTGGGACTTTGGCTTTTTCATGAGACTTGAGGAAAAGTCTCTCCCCATGCTTAGAGAACTTTCCGGTGAATGTAAGAAATTAAATAAACCCCTTTACGCCTATCTCATAGTAGAGACAGCAAAGAATAAAAAGATAATAGAAAGGATTGGCTGGCCTTCTACCACAACCCTTGATAAGGTTGAGGATTTTATGCCAAACCTTGTGGGAGTCCTGGATGGTGTAATTCCAACCTGCCTTGGCGATTCAGCAGGCGAGATAGAGTTGCTTAAAAAACTGCAGGCATTCAGGGATACAGCCTGTTAAAAGATCACCGTCTCTGGCTGCTGGCAGGCAGGGGTCGGCAGCCAGGTTCTCAGGGCCAGGTACTTCATGCCTGACATAAATTTTTAGTAGTATCAAGTTTATGCAGGGGGTAGCACGCGAACCACCCCTGATTTATTCAGGAAATTTTGGCATCATCTATGTTATTATTGTAAAATCTGGAGGTGAAGAATGTTAAAAAGGTTGGTTTTTATGCTCATGATGGTCCTTTTCCCCTTGAGTGTCTATGGCTTCAGTGACATGTCTGCAGACTGCACAAAATGCCATACCATGTCAAAGGACGAGGCGGATGTGCTCTTGAAGGAGATTATACCGAATGCGAAGATCATCGAGATCAAGGACTCTCCCTTCAAGGGATTCTGGGAGGTGGACTTAGAGACAGGTGGCAAGAAGGGCCTCCTGTATGTGGACTTCTCAAAGAAGTTTCTCTTTGCTGGCTCTATTGTTGATATTAAGGCAAAGAGGAATCTCTCCCAGGAGAGGTTTACCGAACTTAACAGGATTGATGTTTCAACCATCCCCCTCGAGGATGCCCTGATACTTGGCAACAAGGAGGCAAAACATAAGGTCATAGTATTTGATGACCCTGATTGACCTTTCTGTGCAAAACTTCATCAGGAGATGAAGAAGGTCATTGAGAAGAGAAAGGACATAGCCTTTTACATTAAAATGTATCCATTGAAGATCCATCCACAGGCCTATGATAAGGCAAAGGCAATAGTGTGCGAGAAATCAATAGCACTCCTTGAGGATGCCTTTGCCAGAAAAGAGATACCAAAGCCAAAGTGTGAGACAATGGTGGTGGATGAAAATATCAAACTGGCTGAGAGACTCGGCATCTCTGGAACTCCAGCGTTGATCTTCCCTAATGGCAATCTCGTTTCAGGTGCTTTGGAAGCTAAGAAGATAATAGAGATGATCGGTAATTGAAGCGGGTTGTCTTAGAGTAATATAATATTTTATAGATGTGCCGAAGTGGCGGAACTGGCAGACGCGCCAGGTTCAGGGTCTGGTGGTCGAAAGGCCGTGCGGGTTCAAATCCCGCCTTCGGCACCATATGATGTTATGAAGCCTCAAAAGTCCATTCCAGTTGAACTGAGCCCTTATTTTTCTGAGTCTGAAATAAAAGCACTGTTAGAAAGAGAGATACTTCAGTCTTTTACATATGATGACCAGATTTTCGTTAGACTTTCCCAGGATTATAAAAGGCTTCCGAGAGGCACGGTCTTTTTCGACGGTGGCCTTATTCCTGGCTATCCTCATATAATGAGGATTCTTCATTTAGATAGGGGCATCAACAGGTATATGAAGTCATCGATATTCTTTGTTGAGGAGAAGATGGACGGCTATAATGTCAGGGTGAGTAGGATAAAGGAGAGGATACTGGCATTTACAAGGGGAGGGTTTATTTGCCCTTTCACTACAGACAGAATAAATGACCTGATAGATATCACATTCTTTGATAGATACCCTGATTATACCATCTGTGGTGAGGTGGTTGGACCTGGCAGCCCTTATAATATCGAGGTCATACCTTATGTCAAGGAAGATGTTGTCTTTTTCATTTTTGATATATTTAAAAATGACGGGACCCTTCTCTTACCAGAAGAGAGATTCGAGGCACTCAAAGGGCTCAGTGTTCAGCAGGTTAACAGGTGGGGACCCTTTGATATATCAAATCTGAAAGAAGTTAAGGAGATTATCCTCGACCTTGACAGGGGGGAGAGAGAAGGCATTGTTATTAAGCCCCTTGTATCTGGTAAACCCCTGAAGTATGTTACTCTTTCATCTTGTCTCAGGGACATGAAGGCAACAACCCACCTTATCTCAGAGATTCCTGCTGGCTTTTACATCCAGAGGATAATGAGGGCCTTATATTTTTCCTATGAATTCGGGATACCCCTGAATGATGAATATCTCATAGAGGCAGCCAGATCACTTTATCTCAAGCCCTACAATACTATTAAAGAGGTTGCATCAGGTGGGGAGATTAAGGAGACCTTTGATATTAAGGTAAGGAGAAAACAGACCGCTACAGAACTCCTGAATCATTTGAACAGGTCAGGCATTTATACACAGCTTGTATCCATTAAGAAGGAAGGAGATTATTACAGGCTTAAGTTCAACAGGATTTACAAAAAGGGGACAAAGGAAACGAGGCAACTCCTTGGAGGAAAGGGTTTCTTTGATTAATCGGTCACCCTCGAAAGGGCCTCGGTCCTTTTAATAGCACTCATAAGATAATCCTTGAACTTCTCAGGAAAGAGCCATCTTATCCCGAGTTTTTCCGCCCATTTTATCAATCCCTGATCAGCTGTTATTAAAAGGGCATCCAGTTCAAGGGCAAGCAATAGCAAATCAACGTCCTCCTTGCTGTCTATGATGCCTTCTCTCAGGGCCTCCCTGTATTTTCTCCTTAAGTCCTGAATAATATCCTCTACCTTCATCTTCTCTGTACTCCTTACAGCCTTCTCTGCAACTCTCAAACCTTTATTGATCCTTTCCCTTATATCCTCAATCAACTCATAAAGGAGAAAGGCCGGGGTCTTGAGTTCATGCTTTTTGGGCGGTTTCTGATGTAAAATCACAAGGAGATCTCCCGCTATCTTTTTCATGTCAATAAAATGTAGTAGTTCCTCAAAAATTGAAGGTGGCATGTAAAATTCCAGTATATGTATCTGGGCGGCAAGGAAAAGGAAGGTCTCAAGGGCCTCTGTTGGTGTCTCGCCCAGTTCTGTCCTTACATCAGGATTGACAAAGAGGCTTGTATCAAGTACAACTTTCAATGGAAGGGGCCGATGCATTGCCCTTGATTCCTCTTCCTCAGCAGTCTCCTTATCTTTAGACCTTTCCCTTGCCATGAAACTATTAACCTTCTATCTCAGGCCTTGCAGATGCCGTATAGATTGAGTTGATAGGTGCTCCAGTTTTTACAATTTGGACACCTACCTGACCAATCCGATGATGAATAACCACATTTGCTACAACAGTAAGGGAGTCTCAGGGCACTCTTCATGTCAAGGACCTTTTTGAATTCTTCGATTGCCCTTTCATACTCCCCTCGCCTTTTAAAGATGTTACCAAGCAGTTGATGCAATTCAGGGAACTTATCACCCATTCTCTCAACTGTCATAAGCGTATCATAGGCATCATCGAGCATTTCAAGCCTGTAAAACAGCTTGCCCAGAAAAAAACGGACGGCTTGATTTTGAGGTTCCCTTGAAAGAATGTTCCTGTAAAATCTTATAAGCCTTCCAGGGTCTCCTACATTTATGAGGAGGTCCTCAAGCCTTGCCAGTATTATTAAGGATGACGTGTCATCAAAGGCCTTCTCAAGAAAGCCTGCAGCTTCCTCGGTCTTTTCTTCTCTGATGAGAGCCTCTGCATAACCAAGATAGGCCGGGATAAATTCCATGTTTACGCGTATTACCGTTCTGAATGTCCTTTTTGCCTTTTCTATCTCTCCATTTTCAAGATTCATTCGTCCCTGTTCGTATTTATAACCTATAAGGATTTTTTGTTCTCTTTGTCGTTCCTTTTCATTCTGTTCTGATTTTATTATCTGTTTCTGAACAGATATTAATTCATCAAGGTTGCCTCTTTTCTCAAAGATAGCCCTTTTCATGTGAAGGGCTGTTAGATTATCAGAATCGAGTTCTAAAATATTATTAATGTAAACAAGGGCATCAGAATCCCTTCCTGTCTTTTCCATGATTCTTGAAAGGCAAAAGAGGGCCTCGATATTACGAGGTTCTATATCTCTTGCCTTTTTATAGTAATTTATTGCATTTTGAAAGTCTTCATTGCCTGCAGCGATGTCGCCGAGTCTGAGAAGGGATTGAATATGGGAAGGGTTGAGTTCAAGTATCTCCTGAAGAGTGGTTTTTGCCTCTTCTTCATTATCAGCCAGGATAGCATTCAGTGCCTTAGAATATAATTCCTGGATCTTTATTTCCTTTTTTTGTAGCTTTATATACTGTCTGTTTGTGATAAATCTCCTGGTATCCCTGATAAAAAAATAGAAGAGCATAACAGTGCAACCAATTGCAAAGGACATTAGAACAAGGGCAACTTTCGGCATCTCATAAACAGTCTCTGTTGAAACCTTAAAGGTAACAGGCTCCTTGTTTAATATTGCAAAGTATCCCACTACGATGAGAAACAATATGAAAACGAATACAGAGAGTTTACTCATCTTGCCCTGCCTTTTCCTGAGAGAGGTCCTTTTTTCTCCTCAAAGGATATCCTTGGTGCATCGAGCCATAGTTTTTCAAGTTCATAATATGCCCTTGTTTCTTCTTCAAAGACATGAACAATAATATCTCCATAATCCATAAGGACCCAATGGGCATAAGAGAGCCCTTCAATGGATAAAGGCTTTATAGCCCTTTTCAAAAAACCTTCCTCTATATGCTCTGCTATAGCCTTTACCTGGGTAGTGCTCTCACCAGAACAGATAACAAAATAGTCTGTGTAAATAACAAGGTCCTTCATTTCGAGGATTTCTGTATCCTTAGCCTTTTTTTCTGCTGCTAACCTTGCGGCCTCAATGGCCTTATCCCTGCTTTTTAAAGGTCTTCACTCCCTTCTATATTGAATAGGCGATAGGCTGAAGGCTACTGGCTGTCGGAAGCTCCTGAAGTTCTTCCTTCTGCTCTTCCGGACTTCATTTCTTCCGGTCTAAAAGCCTTTAAGGACTAACGCCTTATCTTCTTTCCTATTTATACAGCCTATTAGAAATTATATAGTATTCCACAGACTCTGGCAATAGGTATTTAATGCTCTTTCCTTCTCTGACAAGTTTTCTTATTATAGTGGCAGATATATTGAGGGATGTTATATTTAACACCAAAACCTTTCTGCCAGTGTTTATTTGCAGTTCCTTTTTGTCTATTAATCCTTCATCGAGTTTATTAAGGATGTCCCATGTATCCTTGTTCCCAAGCATCTGATGCAGTTTCTCAAATCTGAAGCCTGGCCTTGAGACGACTATAAAATCGATCATCTTCATTAGCTCATAGGGCCTGAACCATTGAGGTATCTCCAGGAAGGAGTCAATGCCAAGGATAAAAAAAAGGTCTTTATCAGGCATGAGCCTCTTTAGTTCCGAAAGGGTTTCTACCGTATAAGATTTTCCACTTCGCCGGCATTCAATATCAGAGATGTCAAAGTAGGGATTACCCTCAATGGCAAGCTTTGTCATCTCATATCTCATCTCAGGGCCTGCAACTTCGTAATCCTTAAGAGGCGGATTACAGGAAGGCACAAAGAGTATTTTTTCTAAGCCTATCATTTCTCTTACTTCTTCTGCTGCCCTGAGATGGCCGTAATGTATGGGATTGAAGGTACCGCCAAGTATGCCTATCCTGTTGTTCATCTGTTCCTGTTTGCTTTTTTGCCTGAGATGATCACGCTGTCATCGACCATTTTCTCCTTTATATCCACAAATCCTGTAGCTGAAAGCCAGGCCTTTAATTCTGAGGGACTATAGCATCTTCCAGAATCAGTATTAACCAGCATATTTACGGAGAAGAGGGCGCTCTGTAGAGGAGATGTCCTGTCGTCATTTATATAAAATTCCTGAATAACGATCCTTCCTGACTGATTCAAGGCATCCCTCGATTTCTCAATGACATGGGGTATCTCATCTTCTGAACAGGAATGGAGGACCTGACTTATAAATATCAGGTCATAACCTTTTCCAATGCTGTCTGTGAGAAAATCCCCTGACCGAAATTTGATCCCCTTGATGCCTGACTTTTTGATAATACCCCGGGCAATCTCTATCGCCTCAGGCCTGTCAAAGAGAGTAACATCTATGTCCCTCTTTGCCATCTCAACGGCATAGGTGCCAGGCCCACCACCCAGGTCGAGTGCCCTCCTAACACCCTTAATGTCAATCGCATTTATAACATCCCTTACCTTCAACATGGCCAGATTATGCATTCCTCTTATAAAGGCTCCGGTATCACGGGCCTTTCGATTGGGTTTACCGGTTTTTATAACCTCGTCAAGGCCCGACCAGTTTATCCAGAGATTGTCGGCATGCCTGATTATATCACCCTGATAATAGTGGCTAGCCGTTACAAGAAACCTTGTTGTGATAGGTGTGTTTGAATATCTGCCATAGCGTTTTTTTAAAAGACCAAGACCTGCCAGGGCATCGAGGAATATCTCTGTTGCCCTCCTGTCCGTTTTTAAGATATTCGCGACCTCATCCGCTGTTTTAGGTTTTTTGAGGTGGTCAAAGACCCTGTAATTGTTTGCTGTAAGGAGAACCCTTGCTGCCCTGAACCCACCCCATATCTCTCTTAATCTCTTTGCCTCTTCAAGGAGTGTTGACATAGAATCACCTCACTCATAGTGCAAAAATCCTTAAGTTCATTGGTTTTTGTTCTTTAAGACAACTTTTAATTTATCTATTATATAATAAACCTATGATATTAAGAACAATCTTGATAACTGTAATTGTATTGACCTGTCTGTTATTTTCTTCTTTTAGAGTGGCAGGCCTGCCTAAGGCAGACAAGGTGATAGTAATCAAGAGCAGGAGAATTCTTATGCTCCTGCATAATGGAGATATTCTTAGGGTTTACAGGATAGCCCTTGGTAAGAATCCTGAGGGGAAAAAGGTAATGGCCGGGGATAAGAGGACACCAGAGGGACGATATACCCTTTTTAAAAACCCAAACAGCAGGTTTCACCTCTCCCTTCGAATCTCCTACCCCAATGAATCAGACATAGAATATTCCAGAAGAGTCGGTGTTCCTCCAGGAGGAGACATAATGATTCATGGACTACGAGAGGAACTCGCAGACTTTGGCAAGTTTCACAGGTATTATGACTGGACAGAGGGTTGTATAGCTGTTACGAATGAGGAGATAGAAGAGATATACCAGATGGTTGAAGATGGCACCCCTATTGAAATTAAACCCTAATTTATAATATCCCAGAGCCTTCGGGCAAGTTCCTCATCAAGACCCCTGAGAACAATGTAGTCCTGCCAGGCTAACTCTCTATCACCATTCATAAAAAGGGCAATGGCATGATTGAAGCGACTCATCGGGTCGTTTCCATTAAGGCTTAAGGCCTTTTCAAAAGTCACAATAGCCCTATCATATTCCCCCATAATAAGATAAAGGGTGCCGAGTTTGTCATATATTGCCCTGGAACCTTGCCCATACATCAAGGCCTTATTATAGGCCTCAATAGATTCTCTGTATCTGCCGATCTTATAATAGGCAAGACCAAGACAATTATAAATCTCAGGGTTAAAAGGGTCAGTCTTTAATGCCCTGATGTATTCCTCAATAGCCTCTTCGTACCGATTTGATGAGGCATAATTCAACCTTTTAAGAAGGTGCGAGGTGTTTTGTACATTCTCTGTTCCAGACCATCTACTTAATGAAAGGTCAGGCCCGCTCTCTTTTATTGTTTTTGAATTCTTAACCATATCCTTGTATATCTTAATAACCCTTTTTATATATCTCGCTAATCTTTCATCAGACGGTAAGGCTAAGGCAGGTAGGCTGTCTATATCAATCTTGAAGACAGCTAAATTTAATTGCTTATTATACGTTATGAGTCTGTAAATAGAAAAATCCTTATCCTTTATCCTGACAATGAGGTCATTTTGTATTTTTTCGAACCACCTCTGTATCATACCGATTTCCGTTGCTATAAGACCTTCTCTGTCAATTACATACCCTTTCCCTTTCACAATGGTGTTGCCTGAGGCATTAACAACACGAATATCAACTATCGCCTCATTACTGGCATTGAAAGAAAGATGACCTTCTGCGTAAGAGATAGTTGGAAAGAGGAGTATGACGATTATGAGAAGCAGCATAATAAAGTATAACATAGTTGACCTTTATACCTCTGTAATCTTAAAATGTTTTATGCCCCTTATTAAGGTCCTTCCAGTACAACTAAGAAACAAGATAGCCGCCGGAGAGGTTATTGAAAGGCCTGCCTCTGTTGTTAAGGAGCTTATAGAGAATTCTATTGATGCTAAAAGCACAGAGATAGGCATAGAAATACTCAATGGTGGTAAGGGTCTTATCAGGGTAATTGATAATGGAATAGGCATGGACAGGGAGGATGCACTTCTCTGTGTGGAAAGGCATGCAACAAGTAAGGTCTCCACAGAAAAAGACCTGTTTAATATAACTACAATGGGTTTCAGGGGAGAGGCCCTTTCTTCAATTGCCTCTGTATCCAGAATGAGGATATTAACGGGCATTAAAGGGGCTGAGTCAGGGACATTTGTTGAGGTCTGGGGAGGTGATATAAGAGAGATAAAGGATTATCCAGTCATCGGGACTATTGTCGAGGTCAGGGACCTTTTTTATAATACGCCAGCAAGAAAAAAGTTTATGAGATCAGAGTCAACAGAATCGATTCATATAATTGAGCATGTTACCTTCGAGGCCTTAGCTTACTGGGAAATAGGGTTCAGGCTGACAATGGACCACAGGGAGGTAATGAATCTTCCCCCCGCAGGTTGTCCGAGAGAGAGAATATCCCAGGTTTACGGAGCAGAGTTTCTTGAAGGTCTTGTAGAGATTATCTCTGAAAGAGATGGCCTAAAAATGACCTCTTATGTCTCAAGGGGAGAGAACCTCAGAAACAGGAAGAGCCATCAGTTTATCTTTATCAATAAAAGACCTGTGAAGGACCCCTCAATTACCCATGCAATTTATCAATCCTATGAAGGTCACCAGAAGGATAAACATCCCATCTTCTTCCTGTATCTAAGCATTAATCCTCTTGAGGTGGATGTAAATGTGCACCCAACAAAAAGGGAGGTGCGTTTTTCTGATAAGGACAGGATCTACAGATTTGTGAGGGATAATATAAGGGATTTCCTTATTATAAGGAGGGAAGAAGTAAGGACGATTGTGGGAAATGCAGGGGCCCCTGTTGTCCCTGCATCAACTGGAGATGACCCCGTTATAAAGGAAGATAAGCCTTTTTTTGTCTCTGAAAAGGGAGAATTTGGCTTCAGACCTTCCATACCTTTCATCTATCTCGGAGAGTCCTTTATTGCCTATTCATGTAGAGAAGGTCTTGTCCTTCTTGACCATCATGCAGCCCATGAAAGGGTCCTCTATGAGCATTTCCTGAGAGGAGAGAATGTTGACTCTTTCAGGCTACTCTTTCCGAGACAGGTAAGGTTATCAGCGAAGGAGTACAGGATTATCCTTGACAACGCTACTATATTGAATGAGATGGGGATCGAGATAGATGACTTTGGTTATGATACTATCATTGTAAGGAGCCTTCCGGTGGTGTTAAAGAAGGCAGACATCCAGGCGCTCTTGAGTGAGATTGCCTCAGCAATAATAGATGGCGAAAGGCCTGAAAAACCTCTCAAGGAGTCTATTGCAGCAAAAATGGCCTGCCATAAATCGGTGAGGGGGGTAGAGGTTCTTACAAATGAGGAGGTTCAGGTCCTTATACATGACCTTGAGAAGACAACTGATCCTGACCACTGCCCTCATGGAAGACCTACCAGGGTCTTTTTATCAATAAATGACTTGAGAAGGATGTTTGGCAGACCCACGAGATGAAGAGAGTCATTATTCTCCTTGGTCCCACCGGAGTTGGAAAAACAGGTGCCTCTATACTGCTTGCAAAGGAACTGAATACAGAGATTATAAGTGCTGACTCGATGTTATTGTACAAAGGCATGGATATTGGTACGGCAAAACCCACCAAAAAAGATATGCAAGGAATAAGGCATCATATGGTTGATATAATTGCCCCATCTGAGGACTTCAGTGCAGGGAGATATATCGAAATGGTAACCCCCATAATAGATGAACTCCTGAGAAGGGGAAGGATTCCCCTTATAGTTGGAGGAACAGGCCTTTATATCAGGGCGATGACGAGGGGACTTTTTAAAGGTCCCTCTGCAGACTGGTCATTAAGGGCAGAACTGCTGGAAATGGAGGAAAAGGAAAGGGGCTACCTTTATAACTATCTCGTGGAACTGGATGTGGAGGCTGCAAAGAAGATAATGCCCAGTGACACGAGAAGACTCATACGGGCCATTGAGGTGTGTTTAAAAACAAACAGGAGTATAACAGACCTTCAAAGAAGCCTTACAGAACCTCTTCCTTATGACTTTATTCTAATTGGTCTAAAAAGGGATAGGAAGGAGCTATACAGATTAATAGAGGAAAGGGTTGACAGGATGATATCATCAGGCCTGTTGAATGAGACAAAGATGTTATTAAAGATGGATCCTAACAGGACAGCGCTTCAGGCGATTGGATACAGGGAGATGATCTCTTATCTCAGGGGAGAGGTCCCATTTCAAGAGGCAATAAGACTTATAAAGAAGAGGACAAAGGCCTACGCAAGGAGACAGTTTATATGGTTTCGAAAAGAGGAGGGGATAAGATGGATAGATGTAACAGGGCTTTTTAGCCCATCAGATATATACAAGGCTATTGCAAATTACCTCAAAGATTTATTACCCTAAAAAACAAACATTTAAAGGAGAGAGTTTATGGCAAATAATCTTCAAGATAATTATTTGAACCATTTGAGAAAGGAGAAGATTTCTGTAGTTGTATATCTTACAAATGGCGTTAGATTGAAGGGTACCATTAAGGGGTTTGACAACTTTGTCATTGTTCTTAAAGAGGCATCCCAGCAGTTAATTTATAAGCATGCCATCTCGACTATTATTCCTGAGAGGGATGTTGACCTGAGGTTTGAAGGTACTGAGTAAGTCAGATGCAGAGCGAGTACAGGCAACCTTTTGTTACAGTTGATATTATCATAGAATACAATGATGGTATTGTGTTGGTAAAAAGGAAAAATCCTCCTTATGGATGGGCTTTACCTGGAGGATTTGTTGACTATGGTGAGAGCCTGGAAAGGGCAGCCGTTCGAGAGGCGAGGGAAGAGACAGGTCTTGACATTACATTGATAAGGCAATTCCACACCTATTCAGAACCTGACAGGGATCCAAGACACCATACAGTCACAACAGTTTACATCGCTAAAGGAAACGGTACCCTCAGATCAGGAGATGATGCAAAGGAGGCCACTGTTTTTAAAAGAGATAATCTCCCTGAGGAGATTGCCTTTGATCACAGGAAAATATTGAATGACTACTTTATGAGGAGGTACTGATGCTTAAGGCAATGAGAAAACATGCTCGGTTCTTTTATGTGCTTTTCTTTATAGTTATTCTGTCCTTTATATTCTGGGGTGTTGGCACTATAGATAAGTCAACAAATGTGGCTGTTGCAGAGGTGGAAAGGGAGAAGATAAGCTTAGAGGAATACTGGCTTGCCTATGATAGGGCCAGGGACTTTTACAGGGAGACCTTAAAGGAGGGATTTACCGAGGAGGTGGAGAAAAAGCTCAATCTCAAACAAAAGGTGCTTGATTTGCTAATTGATGAGAGGGTAATCCTGATAGCTGCAAAAAGGGCTGGTATAACAGTCAGTGAAAGGGAGCTTGAAGAGGCAATAACAAATGACCCTACCTTTATGAGGGATGGTAGGTTCAACAGCGATGTATATCTAAGGACACTCCAGCTTAACAGGATGACCCCCCAGATATACGAGTCATTGCGAAAAAAGGAACTTATCCTTGCGAAGATGAAAAGACTTATCGGAGAGTCGGTAGATTCAGGGATGGATGCAAAAGATGATGCGCTCAGGCAGGCAATGTTGTTTAATCTGAGGGAAGGTGCTATCAAGTCCTACGTCGAAGGTCTCAAGAAGGGCATGAAGATAAAGATTAATCAGCAACTCCTCGGTTAATATAATGCAGACTCGATTCTGGATACAAGGGCAGAAATCTCTCCTGTTTGAACAGTCCTGACGTCAATGATTACCTTATCTTCTTTTACCCTTACAATAACAGGTGGGTCTCCTGACCGCAGTCTTTCCTCAAGTGTACTTGTTGAGATGGAAGCAGGTTTGATAGTTACAGTGTATGTTGGGAAGTCGAACTCTGGCAGTGCTCCACCTCCAGCTCTTGAGACATCCTGAATCATATCTATCTCAGCGTTTTTGACCTTTCTTTTAAGGCTCGTATAAATCCTCTTTGCCCTTTCTTTTATCTTTGAAGGGTCATCGAGAAGCATTCTCAGGGTAGGGATATTTACCTTTGCCTTTTCCTCATCGAGGTACTCATACAGGGTCATTTCGAGGGCTGAGAGTGTGAGCTTATCTATTCTCACTGCCCTGGTGAGAGGGTTTTTCTGTATCTTTTCTATCAGTTCTTTTTTTCCAACTATGAGACCTGCCTGAGGTCCTCCGAGGAGTTTATCACCGCTGAATGTAACAAGGTCTACCCCTTTTTTAACAGTCTCTTTTACAGATGGTTCTGAATGGATTCCGTAGGGTCTGAGGTCTATCAGACAACCGCTACCAAGGTCATACATAACAGGTATTCCTCTGTCTTGCCCCAGTTTTGCGAGGTCTTCAATAGCTACATCCTCAGTGAAACCTTTAATCCTGTAATTTGATGGATGAACCTTCAGGATAAGGGCAGTATTTTCATTTACGGCCCCTTCGTAGTCGTATAAATGGGTCTTGTTAGTCGTTCCAACCTCTTTCAAAATTGCGCCACTGCTCGACATTACTTCAGGGATCCTGAAGGACCCGCCAATCTCAATTAACTCACCCCTCGATACAATAACCTCTCTGCCTCTGGCGATCTCATTAAGACAGAGAAGTACGGCTGCTGCATTGTTGTTGACAACAAAGCCATCCTCGGCCCCAGTAATATCGGTCAGTAATTTCTTTATATGCGAATATCTTTTTCCTCTCTTACCAGAAGAAAGGTCATACTCAAGATTAGAGTAGGAAGCCGAAATTCTGGTGATATTTTCTAGTGCCCTCTTTGAAAGTAAAGACCTACCAAGGTTTGTATGAATGACAACACCTGTGGCATTGATGACTGCTCTAAGGTTAGGTGAGGACAATCTCTCCAGTTCCATTACGATATCCGGGATCATGTCCTCGAAACTCACATCTTTGAGGTCGCCCCTTAGTATTTGTCTTCTCCTTCTGTCAATAACCTCTCTTACGGCAGTCAGTACATACCGATGGGGATACCTCTCAAGCCAGTCCAGACCATGGGTGCTCTTTAGAAACTCATGAACAGAGGGGAGTTTTGTCAGTAATTCCTGAACATTTAATTCAGCCATAACCAGAGCTAAGCACCCTGTCCATTCAGTATATACCTTGTAGTCACCCTGAGATCCTTTCTAAGGGAATGATAGACAGAGCAGTACTTTTCCTGTGAGAGTGATATAGCCCTCTCTATCTGTTTGGTTGTAATGTTCTCACCTGAAATATGTAGAATCATCTCAATGGCTTTGTAATACTGTGGTGGTGTAGGGTTTCTCTCTCCTATGATCTCAATCTTGAAGTTTTCAAGTTTAACCTTCATCTTTGTAAGAAAGGATACAACATCTATACCCATACATCCTGCGAGACTTAGCAAGAGACTTTCTGTTGGTGCACAGCCCCATTGAATCTCGGCATCGAATTCTATCTCATAACCCCTCTGCGTCCTCCCGACAAATATTAGTTCCCTTTCCCATGTAAGGGTTCCCTTAGTTACAGGGGTGATCTTTTTTTTGTATCCCTTAAGAGATTCTTTTAATTCTTCTTCCTTCAAGACAAACCTCCTCATAAGAAATTTTCTTAGATTTCATTTTACCATAGTGGAATGGGGGAAAATAAATGGTCAACGCTAATTCTTAATTAAAGAGGAATTGATTTTTTGTTACAACGGTGTTACAATAGTAACAATTCACAGAAAGGGGAGGTGAGAGATGGGTTAAGCGGTATAAGTTACACTTCCGAAAATTTCTAAAAACAAAGAAAAAAGGGGAGGAGTAAATGAAGAAAAGGCTTATTATTGTAACCATAGTGGTGCTTGCTGCCTTTGCAGCATATCTCTCTTTCACAACTATTGATTCAAAGACTACTATCGCAACAGCTGCTAAAAAGGGTTATTCTGCTACAGTATACGTTGCAGGAATGGGTGGACACTTTGCTGCTGCTGATATTACTATTGACCCCAATAATGCTGATGAACCCATAAAGATAAAAAAACTTGACAGGGTCGTAATAGGAGATAAGAAGACCCATCCAACTCATGACCCGCGCATAGATAACACTGACCATAATGTCCTTTTCTGGTCAACCTATGTCCTTGACCCGGATGGAAAACAGCATGTCGGGAAGACCGATCTCAAAACAGGCAATGTCATTAAGGATGTTGCAATGGATCCTGACCCTCGTTCCCCTGCAAAGAAACCACCTGTTTATTGTGCATCGGGTCAGAGCAAGAACTATTATATGCCCATATTCATGGGAAATGAGGGATATGTTGATATCTTTGATAAGAAGACCCTCGAACATAAAAAACGTATGTATGTCAGCGACATAGGCTTCAAGGCAGGTACATATCAGTTCGTACATGGTGTTAATTCGAATGACGGAAAGAAATTTCTCTTAGCCATAAATGAGACAAAGGAGGGGAAATCAACGGGTAAGATCGATTTTGTCCTTGTTGACCTTCCTGCCCTTGAAAGGGGTGAGTGGAAGGTAATAGCAAAGGCCTCTCACACAGGAGAGCCAGGAAAGACCATTACTTTCAGGCAGTATTTCACAAGTGATGACAAATATATCTTCCAGTCAGCAGCAGATAGGATCTGGGTACTTGATGCGTCTAACCTTAAACTTGTTGACGAGAAGATGGTGGATGGTCAGGTTCATGACATGATGCCTACACCGGATGGTAAATATGGGATACTTACTGTAAGGCAGGCAACAGAGGGCTGCGATGTTGAAGGTAAGCCAATACCCGGAAAGAACATTACAGACGGTATGCTTCAGGTTTATGACTTTGAAGCAAAGAAGATCATCGGTAAACAGGTATCTGTTTGTGTAGGTTGCCATAAGGGGATGGGGCTTGGAGATAGAAGCGCTGTTCTCTGTGGTATAGACGGAAACTGGAAGATGTAGCCAGATTTGATAAGGGCATTTGCAGGGGTTCAAGACTGACTTGAACCCCTGTAGACCTGAAAATCCTCGCCTGAAATAAATGCAGGAAAAGATAAACCTTCTTAAATTTGCAGGGAAGAATCTCCGGAGAAACCCTCTAAGGTCTATAATACTTATTATCTCTATAAGTCTTCTCGTATCTATCTTTATATTTTCCCTTTCCTTTGTAATCAATGTAACAGCCAGTATCAAGAAGACCTCAGAAAGGCTCGGGGCCGATATTCTTATTGTTCCAGCTGGCACAAGAGGGTCTGCTGAGGATGTGCTTCTCGAGAATAAGGCAAAGCCCTTTTATATGGACAAAAGCATCATTGAAAGGGTTAAAGGCATAAAGGGCATAGATACCGTTACTGCCCAGACATATCTGATTACCCTCACAGGTCTCTGCTGTGATGTGCCTGAGACAGTAGTTGTTGCATTTAATCAGGATACGGATTTTATAGTGTCACCCTGGCTCAGGGAAAGACTTAAGAGGAGGCTTAATAAGGGAGAGGCCATAGCAGGCCATGAATCGTTCCTCAATATTAACCTTGGCCTTATGGAGGTTGACAGCGTCTTATTTGGCAAAACCTTCAGGATAATCGATTCTCTCGATAAGACCGGTACAGGCCTTGATAATGCAGTCTTTGTTGGAGATGAGAATATGGAGGAAATAATAAAGAATGGTAATGTTAATATTAAGCCTGGAAACGTATCAATAATCTTTGCAAAGGTAAAAAAAGGTTATGACCCTTATAAGGTAGCAAGAGATATAGAGGATAACGTTGTTGAAGTTGATACAATGGCAAGAAGGGATATAGGCAAGGGCCTTGTGAATTCCCTCAGGGATATAAACAGTATATTTATTATATCTCTAATTGTCACTTCTTTTCTGTCTGTCTTTCTGACATGGGCGATCTTTTCAGCCACTGTTAATGAGAGGAAGAGAGAGGTGGGGATATTGCGCGCAATCGGTGCCAAGACAGGCCATGTCTTAGAGCTTTTTCTGATTGAGGTGCTGATAATCTCTGCAATTGGAGCTGTAATAGGTGTTTTTTCAGGGACATTTTTGTCCCTCTCTCTTTCAAAAAGCTTTAATATACTTAAGTCCCTCTCAACAGAACTTACCATGCTTGACAGGATAGAAATTGCTATGATTAGTTTTCTTGCTGGTGCCCTGATATCACTTATTGGTGCCCTTTCTCCTATTTTACGGGTCAGAAATGTTGACCTTTTGTCTGTGACAAAGGATTGATATATATAAATAAGACCTGCAAAGACCATTTACTGTCACTAAAGATTATCCATTATTTGACTGTTCTTCCATGTTTTTTACTCTTATAAAGGCAGATGAAAACAAGACTATAAAAATCCTAAATCCTTAAATTTAAGTTGACATACCGTTAAGGTTGTGATAAATAAAATATATGAAGTGAAAATTAATTAAAGCATTGGTTGCTTCTTATAGAGGTTTCTCTTTATGGATTGTAGGGTTTGGTTCTTCCTGGATTCAATCTATCATTTTTGATCCTTATTCGGGGTTTTTTCGTTGTTGTCTATATAGCCGTCACTTGCAGTACACAACATTAGAGTATTTAATACCACGCTACCGGACCGTCAGGTTAGGCCATATGGTCCATGAAGGGAGGTGATAAATGAGTGAAATTAATTTATTTTTAAGGAGAAATTAGCAAAAAGGAAAGGAGGAGATTATGAAGTATCTCAGGCTAATCCTGGTCGTAGCGTTTCTTGCCCTTCCTGTAGTTGCCTTTGCCGAGTTCAAGACGATCGATGACCTTGCAAAGGCATACAGTGATGAGGCATGTAAGTCCTGTCATGGAAAGATCCATGAGGAGTGGAGGTCATCCTACCATGCTCAGTCTGTCGTTCACTCCCTTGGAGGGATCAGAAACTTCATTGTCGTTGGTCTCGGAAAGGAATGGAACAAGCCTGTGAGTAAAGAGCATCTCATGAGGTGCATGGATTGTCATGCTCCACAGCTCAAGGATGCCTCCGAGTCGCTGATAAAAGAGGTGGCAGACCTCATAGTCAAGGCAGTCGATAATAAAGATGAGGTTGCAAAAAAGGAGCTCACCAAGTTGAATGTCAACTGTGTCGTCTGCCATAACATGAAGGTCTCAATCGAGAAGAACCTCAGAGGGGCTCCTGCAAAGGACACATATTATGGCCCATCAGGAAAGTCCTCGCCTGCACACAAGACAGAAAGGTCAAATGTTATTACCTCTGCTGCCTTCTGCGGACAGTGTCATGGCATCTATACACCACCAGATGGGGATACCATAGGTTGTAACACCCTCTATGGTAGTTATCAGGATGCCTACAGGGCAAATGGTGGCTCTGAGACCTGTCAGGACTGTCATATGAAAAAGGCAAACAGGGGACATACATTCCCCGGTGCCTATCAGGAGGCCATACTGAAGGAAGGGCTTGAGGTCAACGCAAATATTACAGGTATCAAACTCCATCCAGGGAAGTGGATACCAACAGCAATAGTGACTGTAGGGCTCACAAACAAGGCAGGCCACAGGACGCCTGATGGCTGACTATGGGCAGACAAGGTAGTCCTGGAAGTGACTGCTAAGACAGACAAAGGTACTGTAATTAATATGGGTAAAAAGGAGTACTGGGAACTCGGTATGGATGTCGATGGTGACCACAGGCTTGGTGCATGGCAGATCAAGGAGATAATAGACCTCACCCTGCCTCCTGTGAAGACCACAAAGGAGAGATTCGTGACCGAGTTGCCTCCAGACACTAAGAGCGCAGAGGTTGAGGTTAAGGTTACCCGACTGGCAGGGCCAAAGACCTTTGAACTCTACAAGGCAACAAAGAAGCTCAACTTTGAGAAATAACCTTCCAAAGGGACGGGGCTTTAGCCCCGCCCCGGGTCTTCTGCTACTTAAAGAGCCTTTCTATTTCTCTTCCCAGACCTTCAATACCTTTTCCAACCTGTCTTGCACCTCCAACAATAATAGATTCTCCGATCCTTGTTATTGACAGGCCAAACTTATTAGCAAGACCTATGGTTAATTTTTCGAGCAAACTTTCCCTGAGATTAAACTTGGGGTTATTTATATCACCCTCAATTATGAAGTCAATCGTTATGGTACCCCTGTTATTTTTAAGCAAACCAATGACGGCAGAACGTGGAACCCCCAGGAACCTATCTTTTGTTGTTGACTCTGCAAATTCAAGCCCTCTGAGTACAGCCTTTCCAGGCGCCCTGATCTTACCACCCCTGATAGTAACCTCCATATCAATGTCAAGGAATCCCTTTTTAATCTTCCCATCTTCCTCTTTCTCAAAATATGGTTTAAAGGCTGTTATATCAAGATTGGAGACATTTACCTTTCCATCCGTATCGAGTGTCTTAAGGTTTATCTTACCGCTGGTTTTTAAATTAGCTGTACTATTATTCCCTAAAATGGATGCCTCAGCTTTGAAGGTTGATGTTCTATCAATGAAAGGCATATATATGTTGTCTATCTCAAACTCTATATCCCTTATTCTTGTTAGATGAGGTAATTGAAAAACCTTCCTGTCACTATAATCAATCGAGCCTTTGTTAATTACAAATCTTCCAATGCTTATTTGATGAAGGGGAGAAGAATCCTCTCGTTTTTGTTCACCATCGCTAAATGGATTCATATACCTGCCGTCTTTGTTAATCTCTATCAAGAGGTATGGCTTAGCCAGAATAACCCTCGAGAAATTGAATTCTTTTCTGATTATTCCTTTCATGTTGAGGGACATGGAGACCTGTTCTGCACCGAAGAAGATGGTGCCATCGGGTTTTTTAATGACTGCATTAAAAGCCTTTAGTTCTCTCCAGCCAAGGTCTATTCGCTCAACAGAGAAACTCTTGCTCAGGGACTTCTCAAGCTTATGTTTTACTACGAGCCCTGCATTCTTGATGAGAAGAGATAAGGCGATGATAATTATGAGGATGATAACTAAGAGGCTTATGTATAACCTTCGTCTTTGCAGCATTGTTCATTATAAACCATTTGTCCAGAACTTATGAACAGAAGTAGGTTATAATATTTATCATCGGAGGCTGACTTACTATGGGAATTCTTGAAGAAAACATGTATTTAGAGGAATCGGACAGGAGATACATCTGGCATCCCTTTACCCAGATGAAGGACTGGCTGAAGGAAAGACCCATAATAATCTTTGAAGGCAGAGACTGTTTCATTAAGGACATTTACGGTCGATGGTACCTTGATGGTGTTTCCTCTTTATGGGTTAATATCCATGGTCACAGGAAGGTGGAGATAGACAATGCAATAAAAGAACAACTTGACCGGATAGCCCATTCAACACTCCTCGGACACGGCAATGTCCCATCCATTAAACTGGCAGAGAGACTCATTGACCTGGTGCAAAGGTCTCTTTCCTTTTCTTCCAGCCTTCAGCTGAGCAAGGTCTTTTATTCTGACAATGGCTCAACAGCTGTTGAGGTTGCTCTTAAGATGGCCTTTCAGTACTGGTTCCATAAAGGGATAAAGGGAAAGGATAAATTTCTCTCACTGAAAAATGCCTATCATGGCGACACACTTGGCGCAGTAAGCGTTGGAGGGATTGATATATTTCACAAGACCTTTGAGCCACTCCTGTTTAAGTCCTTTAAGGCGCCGTCTCCATATTGTTATAGATGCGAACTTGGTTTGACCTATCCTGATTGTTCCCTGTCATGTCTTGATGAATTGGAAAGGATATTGAGAGAACATTCTCATGAGATTGCTGCCCTGATCATAGAACCCCTTGTTCAGGCTGCAGGTGGAATTATAGTTTCTCCGCCAGGTTACCTTGAGAGTATAAGGGAGTTGTGTAGCAGATATAATGTCCTGATGATCGCCGATGAGATAGCAACTGGCTTTGGCAGGACAGGGAGGATGTTTGCCTGTGAGCATGAAGGGGTCGTTCCTGATATCCTCTGTCTCTCAAAGGGGATAACAGGTGGCTATCTCCCCCTTGCAGTTACTATCACCACTGATGAGATTTATAATGCCTTTCTTGGTGAATTCAAAGAACTCAAGACCTTTTTCCATGGCCACTCCTACACAGGAAATCCCCTTGCCTGTGCTGCTGCCCTTGCCTGTCTTGATATATTTGAAAAGGAAAGGACCATTGATAACCTCAAGCCAAAGATTGAACTCCTTGAATCATATCTTTCCAGTATTGCCCTTCTTGAACATGTTGGTAACGTGAGAAATAAGGGCCTGATAGCAGGGATTGAACTTGTCATGGATAAAGAGACAAAGAAACCCTATGCCTGGGAGGAAAAGATGGGCTGGAAGGTAGCCTATTATGCAAGGGAAAAGGGTGTGATTATTAGACCGCTCGGAAATGTTGTTGTAATAATGCCTCCCCTCTCCATAAGTCTCGAAAACCTTGAACAACTTATGAGGGTGATCAATGAGGCTATTGAGGCAGTCACAAGGGGGGGTAATTAGTTAGATAATTAGTGACCCATAAAATTTCAATCATCATTCCTCTACCGTCTATCTTGGTACAGTAGAGAACATGACATCGGAGTTATAAATCCTGTTTTTATGCTCCCTTGCCATTTCTTCAACGGTCTTTTCATCGAGTATGAAAGGTGTTAACAGTATTACTAACTCTGCCTTTTTCTTGTCCTGTGAGGTATTGGAGAAGAGGTTTCCTATTAGAGGTATGTTACCAAGAACAGGCAGACTCCTCCTGGACTCCATGATTTTGTCAACTATAAGACCGGCAATGACAATTGTCTGCCCATTTTTTACAGTTATCATAGTATCTATCTCACGCATATCAATAACAGGCTTGCTACTGCTTTTATCAGGGGAGAGAGAGGTCTTTGTTACCTCCGATATACTCGGATGTATCTGCATTGTTATCAGTCCTTCGTCACTTACAGATGGTGTTACATCCAGAAATATCCCTACTTCGTCGATCTGAGGGGTGTTATAATTTACAAGGACCTTTCCTTCTGCATTAAAGATGGTGTTTGATATCCAGGAAACCTCTCTTGTTGTTAATTTTATGACCGCCTTTTGATTGTTCATAGTAGAGATCTTGGGACTTGAAAGTATTCTTACCTGTCCCTGTCCTTTTATAGCATCTACAATGGCCTCAAAGTGTCTGTCTGCCCTTGTTATTACATATTTTCCATGGAAATCACCGGATATTGTGCCTGGAAGGAGGGACTGGGCAAGGTCTATCTGTCCCTTGCCGGTCTCATAACCGAGAATGAGATTCCAATTAAGGCCAAGGGAATAATTATCATCAAGAGAGACCTCGACAATGTGGGCCTGAATCATAACCTGTCGTCTTACAGCCCTTTCTATATCATTAAGAAAGGCCCTGACTCTTTCTATATTGTCAGGATAGTCTGTTACAAACACAACCCCGGCCATCTCATTAACGATGAGTTTCTTGCCTGTCTTATCACCTCTGCTAAAGCCATGTTCATCTTTCTTGCCTGTGGTATCACCGAATATCAACACCTCAAGACCCTTTATGACGCCGCTCCAGAAATCCGATGTGCCGGAGGTTGTAATATTAACATTTCCAGACTGTTGTGATGATGTCCGGGATGTCTCTGTAGTAGGGGCTGTAGAAATATTCAGGTTTATACCAGGTTGGGTGGATACTCCACCTCCGCCAGAGGCAGTGATGGATGCATTTGTGGTACTCGTGGAGAACCTTTTGTCTTTTATATAATTCAGGTAAAAGGTCCGGCTTATGAGTTGAGGTTTTCCAACCCTTATGACACCTTCATCAACATAGGCTATATATCCAAGGGGCTTTAATATGGCATACAGGATCTCCCCGATTGTTCTATCCTTTATATCTATCGTGACTGTTCCCTCAACATCCTTATCAGGCACTATTGGCATACTGCTCTCCTTTGAAAGGAGATAGAGTAAATCACGAATGTCTGTATCTTTCAATGTCAGGTTAAGGGTTTTTGTCTTCTCAATATCCCTGTAATCCTTTTTCTCGGTAATTTTTTCGACTTCCACAATTGTGACTTCCTCAGAGGGTCTGAAATCCCTGACAGCCATAGAATTATGTAAGGTTTCTATCCTTGGTGACGCACAGGCATTGACCATGAAGATAATAAACATCAATATTAATCTCGGGATCCTATTCATTGTCTCCTCCGTCTAACTTTATAACTTTTTTATGGTTCCCCGTTCTAATTAAAATTCCATCATTGAAGATGTCCTCGATGAGAATACCATCCAGACTCATCCCCTTCTCTACAACCTGTCCATTCACAAGGGCATAAGACCTTTCTCCTTTAGCCATCATAATGCCCTGCAACGCAATTTTAACATCAATGGCCTTTTTATTGTTTGAGGATGGTCTCTCCACTTTATGTTCTGCTACGTTATGCATAAAGGGATCACGCCTCCACCTCGTATTATCTTTTCTCACTGGAAATATATGTTTGGTGTCATGGCTAATCTCCTTTACATTAATAAGAGGGGTAGATACAGAGGTTTTAGAATAGAGGGTTCTCCATCTTTTTGAAAAAAAATTGATGTTAAAGATAAGGACGCCAATAAATAACAGGGATATAAGAGATACAAAATACTTATTGCGGAGCATCAGAACCTCCTGACATGAAGAGGTCAAGGTTTATCTCAACCCTGACGTATTTGTTATCAGGGGTCATTGTGAGGGACCTTATCTTTTTCAAGTATTTAATATTTTGTAATTCTCTGATGAATTCTGCTATGTCCCTGTATTCGCCCTGAATAATTATCCTTAAAGGATATACATCAAGGTCCTGCAGTTTTGAGGGTGCCTTAACCCTTTGAGAATTTGATGTTGTCAACTTTTCTGATTGCCTCAGTATCTCGTATTCTTTGAGACTGTTTGTCTCCGCCATATTATATAGCTCTTCTATAAATATGGAGAGATGTTTTCTTGACAAAAGGTGCTCTGTGTCTTTAAATCTGTTTTTCTCAACATGGTTCTGTTGTAATGTACGAAGTCTTTTGTTTATGGAGTCAATCTCTGCAAACCTTTTTTTTAAGAAAAAGACGGAAATAGATGTGCTAAGTATTATCAGCAATAATAAAAAAACTATTAAGCCGTATCTTTTCATTTATTTATCTCTGTTGTTAAATGAATTATGACACCCTTATCCCTAGTTGTCGTAGAAAGAGAAGGCTCGCTATAGTTTTTTAGATAACTCGAAGCTTCAAATGTTTTAATGAGCCTGGATAACAATGCCTTTCTGCCAATGTTTGTGCTGTCCTTTATAATAAGACTAAAATTCAGAATGGTTTTATCATCCCTGCCTGTGTAATTTATCTTTTCAATAAAGATCTCATCGGGGAGATTGTTTGACAGATATCTTAAAACCTCATAGATAGGTATGTCCCTGTCAGCAACAGTTTTGAGCTCTTCATAAGGGCTGACATGATCTGCCTTCTGAGATAGTAATTCTGTTTCTGCCTTCAGCATGTTAACAGCCTTTCTGTATTTTGCCTCAATATAGAAGACCCCAGAGAGAAGAATTATGGAATAGGCAAGGGTAGCAACTATTGCAAATCTTTTATGTTTTTTTATGAAATCTGGAAGAGCCCTTTTTGACCCCTCAATGAAATTGACCATAGTCTCATATGACAGTCCATTGATGAGTCCCAGGATAGATGTATTGAGGCATGACTCTTTTTTGTCCTTGATCTCTGGCAGGGTACGAACATCTGTTATTTCGCCCAGTATTTCTAACAGTCCTTTATTTTCGCACTGAATGCCACAGATAAAGACAGGCAACAATGATTGTTCTGAAAGCTTACTCTTCGCCCTTTTATATAGATTATGAAACTTCTCTGCTATCTTAAAGAGTTTTAACCTCTCTGATTTTTCCCTGGTTATATCTTCCTCCCTGTCGGTTTTCTGTAATATTATCCGTTCATGCATTAGAGGGATAGATTCTGATATGACCGTAAATTCAAAAATCTCATCTCCCATATCGAAGATTCCAAATGTTTTCCTGTCTTTCCTTAAATCATAAAAGGCCCAGAGGTTTGCCTGAAAAGGAGTTGTTATGGTCTTGACCTTAATCCCCCTGGAAGTGAGTAGTTTTATATAACTATCCAGGACTTCTTTTTCAATCACCTCAACAAGGAATGTTTGTTGCGCGCCCTCTGAATAAAGGGGGGTAAGGTGAACTATTGGAGATTTTATCCCTCTTTCAGAGGTTATCTTCCTTTTTATAAAGGTTTCAGCATATTCGATGGGCATGTTCTGGAGGGTTATATTTTCAGTAATGACCTTTGAAGGCGGTATTATGATATGGGCTGTTTCAGGCCAGAGACCTGAGTCTGTAATAGACTGCCCCACTACCTCTGAGAGGTTATCTGAACCTTCAACAGGGGTATGCCGCCTGTAACAGGTTTCATTGTCCCTCTGAATAAGGACTGTACAGGAGCTTTCTCTTATGTCAAGGTACAGGGTTATCATAAGATCTTATGGGAAAAGGGGATGTTAATAAAGAGTTCTTCTGACATAGAGGTCACAAATATGTTTATCTCTGTTGAATCAATCATGTTGTTACAGGAGGGTTCATTATAGAGTTCAGCTCTGGCTGATATAATCTGTCCTTTTTTTATTATATTAACGAGACCGAAACTATAGGCCTGTATAACTGATTTTGTCTCCCCGGGGCTAATAGACCCAATATTTACATACATACAGCCTGTCCCCTGGTTATATTTACGTTCTGTAACCCTTGAGTAATATTGGGGTGTGACGGTGCTGGATGTTAAATTGTAGAAAGAAAAGGTTACATTGCCTTTAACACTGCTGATTGGCCTTGCCTCTAATATCTCTTTTTCAGAGATATTAATGGTAATATCATCAGCAGTGGCTTGTGTTCTGTCAATCCCTTTGCTGGATAAGGTTGCTGATGCTGAATCATATATGATTGTTTCGCCCCATGCGTCTTTATCATACTCCCGTGAATTGAAGCCCGACGGTAGATAAGGCCCCTTCCAGTCCGGACATTCGGACAGATCTTCAGTAACGAGCTTATCAAGGGATGATGGCAGTTTTCCACAATCACCGACATATCCAAAGTGTATTCTCACCCCATTCTGTATCAATCTGGGGTCTCCGACCATAGCCTTTTTTAGATCCATAAGGCGTTCCCTTGTTGTCTCTATATCCGTATTCTCCCAGACCCTGTAAATGAAGGGTATCAATGTCCCTGCCAGGATACCAAGAACCGCTATTACAACAATTACCTCTGTCAGGGTAAACCCTCTGTTCATTATCTCACCCTTATAGAACCGACTATCTTGTAGATTGGAAGGAAGATTGACAAGAGAACAATAAGCACAAATATCCCGAGCAACACTATTAGCAGTGGCTCTATGATGGTGAATAACCTTTTAATAGTCTCGGGTACTTCTCTATCAAATATATCACAGGACCTTTTCAGGGCAACGTCAAACTTACCTGTCTTTTCACCAATTCCGATAATATCAATTATCAAGGGTGGAAAGACATTTGACTTTATCATAGACTGGGTAATACTTTCCCCATCCATAATGGCCCCTGTTATCTCCCTCAGTGATTCTGATAGATAAAGGTTTTTTACTACTCCAGGCGATAATGAAAATATGGTCTCTGCACTTGCCCCTGATTCGTAAAGCATACTCACGGTTTTCAGATACCTTGAAAGGTCAGCCTTTCTCAATATATCACCAAGGATAGGAATTGTTAATATAAGACGGTGGAACCTCTTCTTTACAGGAGGAAACCTTCGCATAATGACCTTTAAAGATATTGCTATTGTTATAAGACCCGAAATCAAATGTAGTAGATATTTATTAACAAAATTTGCTGTAAAGATGATGAGTCGTGTCGGCAGGGGCAGCTCAGCTTTCAGGTTTATGAGGATTGTTACAAGTTTGGGAAATACAAAGGCAAAAAGCAGAAAGATTATTAAGATCATCAGTGTTATTACTATGCCTGGATAAACCAGGTAAGAACGGATGGTCTTTTTAAGATTTATCTGGGATTCAATATAATTCATCAGGTGTTCAAGGGCCCCATCGAGATTTCCTGAGGTCTCCCCAGCCCTGACCATCTGTACATAATAGTCAGGGAACATTCCTGGCAGGTTTGCCATGGATTCAGAAAGGGACATGCCTGACTCTATGGTGCTATGGAGACGCTCAGCAATGTATGATAATCGTTTTCTACTTTGCCTTTTAAGGTCATCGAGGCCATTAATAATGGGTATACCCGATGTAACAATGAGCAGTAGAAAATAGGTTATATCGAGGAGGTCTTTCTGAGATAATCGAGGTTCAAAGAGACCCGAAATATCAAATACCCCTGTCTTTTCTGCCTCAACAAGGGTAAGACGTTGCATACTGAGCATTCGCTCAAGCTCAGACTCATCCCTTGCCCTCAGTTTTCCGATCATTATGTTGGATTCTTCGTCAATCGCCCTGTAAAGATAAATTGCCATCAGGATAACCTCTTTGTTGCGGTTGTTACCTCTGATACGGTGGTGATACCCATCTTTACCTTTTCAAGGCCAAGGTCAAACATAGGTCTAAAACCCTCTCTTATTGATTGTCTTTCTATTGCATCAAGGTCAAGCCTTTCATTTATTATCTTTTTAATCTCAAGAGTAAGTGGCAATATCTCATAAATAACAGTACGGCCCTTATATCCTGTGTTTCTACATTTGTTGCATCCCCGTGAATCATAAATTCTGGACATTTCCGGGTCTATGTGAAATCTTTTGTAGGTCTCATTATCAGGCGGTAATTCCACTTTACAATCCTCGCATAGAACCCTTACAAGTCGCTGGGCAATTATTGCTTCAAGGGTGGATGTAACGAGAAAAGGCTGGATTCCCATATCTACCATCCTTGCGATGCTGGATATGGCATTATTGGTATGAAGCGTACTGAAGACGAGATGACCTGTAAGAGCAGCCCTCACAGTAAGCTCTGCTGTCTCAAGGTCCCTCATCTCACCAACAAGAATGACATCAGGGTCCTGCCTCAGGATGGACCTGAGGCCTGATGCAAAGGTCAGGCCTGCCTTAACGTTTACCTCTGACTGCCTTGCAAGAGGCAGAAAATACTCCACGGGGTCCTCAATAGTGAAGATATGTTTATTAACGGTGTTTATAATGGAAAGACAGGAATATAGGGTTGTTGTCTTGCCTGAACCTGTCGGACCTGTAACGAGTATCAGACCATAGGGAAACTGAAGTATCTCTTTAATTGTTTCAGCGTCTTTCTCAAAGAAACCAAGGTTTTCAAGTCCAAGGGTGAGTCTCGATTTATCCAGGATCCTGATAACGACATTTTCTCCGCCAATAACTGGAAAGGTTGAGATCCTGAGATCGAGTTTTTTACCCCTGCTGTAGAACTCAGCGCTACCGTCCTGGGGCTGCCTTGTTTCGGCTATGTTCATCTCTCCCATTATCTTAATCCTCGATACAACGGCGTTCAAGATATCATGGGGTAAAAACATTGCATGCTGAAGCACGCCGTCAATCCTGTATCTAACTCTCACGCCATTTATATCTGGACCGATATGTATGTCTGTTGCATTTTTTACAATTCCTGTCTGGATGATCTTTTCAACAAGGCTGACAAGAGGAGACTGGGGCGAATCAAGTTCATTCTTTCCGACGGGTTTATCACCACGAAATATGGTCTGACTTAGCCTGACGAGATTATTAAATTCATCAGAAATAAGGGTATCGTCATGTGTTAAGACCTCGTCTTCATCTTGAGAGATTGATAGAACAGTGAAGAGGTCTTTCTGACTGATAAACCCGAGGCTGAACAAGATCGCCCCAAGTAACTCTCCAGTCTTTTTCTGTTCTTTCAGGGCAATATCAAGTTGTTCCTCAGTAATTAAACCTAACTCGAAAAGTCTCTCCCCTATCCTCTTTTTTCGTGCCAAGATTATCTGAATTATCTGAGGCGAAGGCCAATATCATCATTGAGTAACATATCACCTGTAGATGGAGTATCAACGATACCATCCGGTCCTGCTGAAAGTATCCAGATCGGGCCAGAATCAATTCTAAAGGCATCAGCGTTTGTAATATAGCTGTTTCCCCATGGATCCGCTGTAACCCAGGCTATGTACGCACCTTTCCAGTTGTTATAACAGCCAGATGTCTGCACTAGATGGTCATTGTAAGTGCTCTCAACAGTATTAACAAATCCCTTGTTTGAGGCATCCTGCGGCATATTGCCGACTCCTCGTAAAAGTGTGACAGTGCGCTGACAATTATTGTCCATATCAGGCCACATACCTGTATCCTTTTTAAAGACCAGCATGGCTGCTGATATTGATCTTATGTCTCCGTAAGCCCTTGATATCCTCGATTCATCGATTTCCTTTAAGATTAGAGGTACAAGAATACCTGCCAGTATGGCAACGATACCTGCCACTACAAGGACCTCAATGAGTGTAAAGCCTTTCTCTCCCTGAACATATCTTTTTTGAATCATAAAAACCCCCCTGTAAAATATTCAGTGTGTGAAACACACTTTAATTATATTATATTAAATCGAGTATTATCAGAAAAACTTTAATCGGGGGGGTTCAGAGGTTGGCGGTGTGTATTTGAAAAAATCCGAACCGATTTCATTAACGGGCTCGGCGGGCGGAATTCCCCCCGAACCTCCCTTCCGCCCGCCGAGCCCGAAAGCGGAAGCGAAAAGGACGATTTCAAGTTTTTCGCGGGCGGTAGCCCGCAAGGAAAATCATAAACGATTTTCCTCTTTGGCGGCAAATTCTTTCGAAAATAAAGTGGTTTGTTTTTGTAAAAATTGCTTTATTCTTCGCTCTGCTAAATCACAGTATTTTTTATCAATATCATAAGCGATGTATTTTCTATTAGTTTTTAATGCCGCAATGCAAGTAGTCCCACTTCCAACAAATGGGTCAAGAACCACTTCGCCTTCAAAGGTGTAAAGCTGGATTAAACGATAAGGCAGTTCAACTGGAAAAGGGGCGGGGTGTCCAACTTTTGAAGCTCGCTCTGCAGCAAATTTCCAAATACTTTTTGTAAACTCTGAAAATTCTTCTTTTGAAATAGTGCTTTTTCTCTTATGCGGATTCAATCTGGTAAATGTATCTTTACAAAAAACAAGAATATACTCGTGAATATCCCGCAACACCGGATTATTGGCTTTCAAATATGTTCCCCAAGCAGTTGAAGGACTGGCACTGCTTCCTTTATCCCAAAGAATTTCGCCTCTCATCAGAAAGCCAATGTCGTGCATGTCCTCAATGATATAACTGTGAAGTGGTAAATAAGGCTTTCTACCTAAATTCGCGACATTTATACATGCTCTACCACCCGGAACCAAAACTCTGTAGGTTTCCTTGAACACGCGTTTTAATAATTCCCTATATTCTTTAAGAGATAAATTTTCATCGTATTCTTTACCAACATTGTAAGGTGGCGAAGTAACCATCAAGTGAACACTATTATCTGGAAGTTCTGACATACTTTCGCTACTCTTACAAAAAATCCTATTTATATTTTTCGGATCAATCTGATTTTCTACATACTCAACATTTTTTCCATTGTTTAATCCTTCATAAAGTTTGCTGTTATAAAACTTTGACGAATCATGGTTAATTCTCCCCGGTGTGCCGAAGGCGCTAGTTTGTGTTCCATTTCTCTTTTTATTATAAAATCTCTGTGTTTTCATATTGGTTTATTCTTTTGATTGACGCAATAATTCCAAAAATTTTTGTGCTTTTGCTTCATAAGTAGCTTCTTTATTAGCTGTCTCAATAATTTCTCCCAGTTTTTTCCGCGTTTGCATGCTGGAGAAAAACTCTCGTTCCTCTTTCAAAATGTTGATGGTATTCTGTTTTAATTCTTCATACTCGTCAAATCTGTAAAATCCTTTGAATGGCGTTGATTTAATGTTTTCCCCATCATTGTCCAGCGGTTTTGGATTTATTGACCAGAAACCTTGTATAATCCCATTTCTTTTTAAATGATCTACTTTTTCATAATAGCTTTTGGTAATGGGCGTATTGCCGACAATAATAATTGGAATTTTTGAAGCCGCAAAACTAGAAACGCGGATATTTATGCTTTTACCAATGGCTTTTAACATTGTATCCGACCTCAAAAGTCCGGGGTTGCCTTGATGGGTTCTGTAATCGCCAATACAAACTAAATTTTTAGTTGCCGGGATAAATTCCCAATTCCAAACCACTGACATTTTAACTTCCATAATCATTAAAATGTTTTGCGGCTTCTGAATAACATCTTTTGTCTTACAAATAGCAACATCGGCCGGCGATTGATTAGTTAATCCTATTTCTTCGGCAATCACTCCTTGGACGGCGTATCCGCCAACTATTTTTGCTGTTTCGTTAAACAAATCAGTGGCCCATTTTTCCGTGTAAGAACCTATTAAGGAATTTCTGCTTTGCAATGTTGTTTTTGCGCCATTATAATTTTTGGGCCAATAAGCCAGGTATCTTTTATCCTTAGTGATATAAAAAAGCTGTTCCGGAGTTGCGAACTCCAAAGATTTAATAAAGAAATCTTTTTCCTGATTTTGATTCCAAAGTGTTGGCATAGTTTTATTTTATTAACTCCTCAATACTAACACCGAGTGCTTTGGCAATCTTTGCCATCGTTTGGACGCTGGGCCGGTTAACCACTCCACTTTCGACTTTCATAAGCGTCGTGTATTTGATATCCGCCTTTTTGGCTAAATCGTCTTGGGTTAAGCCAAGTTTTGCTCTTAATCTTTTTATGTTTTTGCTAATAACTTTTCCACTTGTCATACTAATAAAGTTTTGGTAGTATAATAGTAAATGATAATTTTACGTCTATTATCAGATTACCAAAAAATATGAAATCAATCAAGAAAAAGAAAAGCCCACTTCTGGCCAAAATAAAGTTCGAGCCGACATTTTTTCAGGTTCTTTGGCGGAGGGGGTGAGATTCGAACTCACGGTAGGTGTAACCCTACAGCGATTTTCAAGACCGCCGCCTTAAACCGCTCGGCCACCCCTCCGATCTTTAAAGATTATAACAAAAAAACTGAAAGGAGTGCGATACCCATCTGACTGAATTGTTTCCGAATACACCATTGCAGGGGTTTAAAATTTTAAACCCCTGCCTGATATGATATAATAATCAATAACTTAAAAGGAGATAAATCCCCATGTTTGAATTTAGCAGGATAAAGAGACTTCCGCCATATGTCTTTGCCATAGTAAACCAGTTGAAGATGGAGGCAAGACGAAGGGGTGAGGACATAATTGACCTCGGGATGGGAAACCCTGATCTGCCAACACCAAAACATATAGTTGAAAAGCTTTGCGAGGCAGCCAGGAATCCAAGGAACCATCGTTATTCTGCCTCGAGAGGCATCACTCAACTCAGGGTTGCTATAACAGAGTGGTATAAAAGACGATATGATGTTGAACTTGACCCCGAGACAGAGGTTGTGGTTACCATAGGGGCAAAGGAGGGACTGAGCCATTTATCTTATGCGACCCTCGGTCCTGGTGATGTTGTCTTAACCCCCACGCCAGCCTATCCGATACACCCATACAGTGCAATACTTGCTGGAGCTGAGGTTAGATATATCCCCACAGGCAGGGGGATGGATTTTTTTGAAGAGATGGAAAAGGCCTTCAGAGCCACATGGCCTAAGCCAAAGATGCTTATTATAAATTTTCCTCATAATCCCACAACAGAATGTGTTGAGCTTGATTTCTTTAAAAAGGTCGTTGATTTTGCCAGAGAACATGAGATTATGGTGGTTCATGACTTTGCCTATGCAGACCTCTGTTTTGATGGTTATAAGGCGCCAAGTTTTCTCCAGGTACAGGGGGCAAAGGAAATCGGGGTAGAGTTTTTTTCTATGACCAAGAGTTACTCCATGGCAGGCTGGAGGGCAGGATTCTGCTGCGGTAACAGGGAGATCGTAGGGGCATTAACTAAGATAAAGAGTTATCTCGACTATGGCATGTTTCAGCCGATTCAGATAGCCAGCATCGTTGCCCTCAGGGGACCTCAGGAGTGTGTTGATGAGGCAAGAAGGATTTATGAATCACGCAGGAATGTATTGATTGACGGTCTTAATAAGGCTGGATGGATCGTTCCTGCACCGAAGGCGACGATGTTTGTCTGGGCAGAGATACCTGAATCTTTTAAGGAGATGAAGTCGCTGGAATTCAGTAAATTCCTTCTTAAAGAGGCAGGTGTTGCTGTTTCCCCTGGTATAGGCTTCGGTGAGGGTGGAGATGACTTTGTAAGATTTGCCCTTGTAGAAAATGAACACAGGATAAGGCAGGCCGTAAGGGGGATAAAGAAGGCTCTTCGTGGAAAAGATTCTCATAATTGAAGATAAGGAATCCATGGCTCGCATGCTTAAGGACACATTGGAGGCCGCTGGCTATGGAGCTATTATTTCAGGTGATGGTGAGGATGGAATAAAGAGATTCAAAGAGGAAAAGGTTGATCTGGTACTTACCGATCTAAAATTACCAAAGAGGGATGGTCTTTCTGTACTTTCTGCAATAAAGGATGAAAATCCCATCATACCTGTAATAATTATGACAGCCTATGGCACGATCGATGTGGCTGTCAGGGCAATAAAGGAAGGGGCTACAGATTTTATAACTAAACCCTTTGATACCGATTATCTGCTTTATCTGATAAAAAAATCACTTCAGCACAAGAGATTAATAACAGAAAATATCCTGCTGAAGGACGAGTTCTCGTCGCGGCTCAGCATGCCAACAATTATTGGAAAGAGCGAAAAGATGGTTGATGTGGTGAAAAAGATTCAAAGGGTGGCATCGGCAAGGACAACAGTCCTGTTGCTTGGTGAAAGTGGGACAGGAAAGGAACTGTTTGCAAGGGCAATACATTGTCTGAGTCCACGAAGAGATTTCCCTTTTGTCCCTATCAATTGTGCATCTATACCGAGGGAGTTACTTGAATCAGAACTTTTTGGTTATGAAAAGGGTGCCTTTACAGGAGCAGAGGCAAGAAAACTCGGTAAGTTTGAGCTGGCTGACAGGGGGACCGTCTTTCTTGACGAGATAGGAGATATGGACTTAACCCTCCAGAGTAAAATATTGAGGGTTATCCAGGAAGGAGAGGTCGAGAGGGTAGGAGGGGTTCAGACCGTAAAGGTTGACGTAAGAATAATAGCAGCAACAAACAGGGATATTGAAAGGGCTGTTTCCGAGGGAAGGTTCAGGGAAGACCTTTATTACAGGCTCAATGTATTTCCTATTACGATTCCCCCTCTCAGGGAGAGGAAGGAGGATATTCCACTACTTGTTGATTATTTTATAAAAAAATATTCTGCCGAGATGAAGATTCCTGAAAAGGAGATGACAGAGGCAGCAATAAAGATGCTCCTTCAAGCTGAGTGGAAGGGCAATGTGAGAGAACTTGAAAACACTATCGAAAGGGCACTTATCCTCTGTGAGGGAAACAGGATAGGGCCGGAGCATATTGTTATTTCACCTCTGAAGCCTGACAGGGAAATCGAGACGATTCCCCTTGACGGAAGCCTTGAAGAAGTGGCGAGGTCTGCCATAAGGATTGCAGAAACAAAGAGGATAAGGAAGGCACTCCTTGAGACAAAGGGTAACAAGAGCAGGGCAGCTGAGATACTCAATGTGAGCTATAAGACACTCCTTACAAAGATCAAGGAGTACGGTATTGAATAATTATTCAGGCATAAGGCTAATTGCCTGTTGCCTGACTTCTGCTTAACAAAAGTAAAATATCTCATTTGGGAGGACAGTGATGGCAGGACATTCAAAGTGGGCTCAGATTAAACATAAAAAGGCTCATGCCGATGCAAAAAAAGGCAGGCTTTTTACCAAGATCGTGAAGGAGATATCAGTTGCAGCAAGGCTGGGTGGCGGAGACCCCGAGGGCAATCCCAGATTAAGGCTTGCTATAGAAAGGGCAAAAGAGGTGAACATGCCCTCTGAAAATATTAAGAGGGCCATCATGAAAGGCACAGGAGAACTTCCCGGAGTCTCCTATGAAGAGTATATTTATGAGGGTTACGGTCCGGGAGGGGTTGCTGTCCTTATTGAGGTCCTTACGGATAACAAAAACAGGACAGTTTCTGAATTGAGACACCTTATGGCAAAGCATGGTGGTAGCCTCGGTGAGGCAGGATGTGTTGCCTGGATGTTTGAGAAAAGGGGATATATCCTTGTTGAGAAGGGCAAGGTTGATGAAGACACCTTAATGTCTGTTGCCCTTGACGCAGGTGCAGAGGACATGAAGAATGACCCTAAGGAGGACAACTACGAGGTTATCACAAGACCGGAGGATCTGAATAGTGTAAAGTCAGCAATTGAGTCTGCTGGTATTCCTGTATCCCTTGCCGAAATTACAATGCTTCCAAAGAGCTATGTATCTCTTGATGAGAAGAACTCGGAACAGATGATGAGGTTGATGGAGGTTCTTGAGGATCACGATGATGTTCAGAATGTGTATGCAAATTTTGATATATCAGAGGAAATGACGGCCAGGGCAAGCAGTTAATATGGACCTGAGAAGGGCAATCAGAAGGAGATTTATATCAGGACTTATAGTAGTTATACCTGTCCTTATAACAATATCTGTTATTGTATGGTTCTTTAATTTTGTTGATGGTCTTTTGAGTCCTGTACTGGATGGTATTCTCCATAAACATATCGCCGGGCTTGGTTTCATAACTGCGATTATCCTGATATTTATAGTGGGGGTCATTTCGAGCAATGTTCTTGGAAGAAGATTGCTGGCTGCCTTTGAAAGGTTATTTTTAAAACTACCTGTTTTTAAAGGAATATATACAGCACTTAAACAGCTTGTTGATGCATTCTCGCCTGAGAGTAAGGGGGCATTCAAGAGATTTGTGATCGTCGAATATCCAAGAAAGGGTTCCTATGCCTTTGGTTTCTTAACAAAGGAGTGCTGTATCAAATCAGGTGCTGACGGAACAGAATCCTGTTTAAGGGCGGTTTATATCCCTACCAACAACCTTTACCTCGGTGAGATTATTTTATTCAGGGAGGATGAGGTTGTGTATACGGACATATCTATTGAGGAGGGTATAAAGATCATACTGTCGGGCGGTATTGCTGCACCGCCGAGGATAATCGAGGGTCGTGAATGAGGCTTGTGACAGTTATACTGGCTGCAGGCCTCGGAAAGAGGATGAAATCGGCCCTTCCCAAGGTGCTTCATAAAATCTATGATAGAACAATGATTCAGTATGTTGCTGATGCTGTAAAGGGCCTTAAACCAGAAATGAGCTATGTTGTGGTAGGTCCTGATTCAAAAGAAATCAAGGATGTTTTGAGTGATTATCCTGTAAGTTTTGTAATTCAAGAAAAGCCCCTCGGTACAGGTGATGCCCTTAAAAGGGCAAAGGCAATACTTAAGGATTTTTCAGGAACTATCCTTGTCTTAAATGGCGACACCCCTCTGATTGAACTATCCATGTTAAGAAAGTTTCTCAGGCTCCATGAGAAGAATAGAGAGGATATCTCCCTGCTCTCCTTCATTGCAGAGGGCAAACATTCTTACGGAAGGATAGTAAGAGAAGGAGGTGATGTAGTAGCCATTGTTGAGGATAGGGATGCATCAGGAGAACAAAGGCAGATAAAGGAGGTTAACAGCGGGATTTATGCCCTTGAGACAAAGGTTCTCGACCTCCTTGACGAGATCAAGATTAACAAAAAGAAAGGGGAGTTTTATCTCACTGATATCGTAGGCATTGCTGTCAGGCACGGATACAGGGTTGGCGCCCACTTGATCGGATCGGAGGCAGAACTTACAGGTATTAACACAAGAAAAGACCTGAACAATGCGCATCTCTATCTTCGGGACAGGATTGTTGAGAAATTAATGAAAAAAGGTATTACCTTTATTGACAGGAATTCGGTGTTTATACATCCTGAGGTTAAGATTGGCAGGGATACTGTCATATATCCTTATGTATTTATTGAAGGAAAGACCGTTATAGGCAAGGGTTGCAGGATCTATCCAAACACGCGCATAATTGATAGTCTTGTAGGAGATAGTGTCACTATTAAGGATTCCACTGTTATTGAATCTTCGGTTATAAAGGCTTATGCCATGATCGGCCCCTTTGCCCATCTCAGGCCTGGCTCTGTAATTGGAAGTTTCTGTAAGATAGGTAATTTCGTAGAGATAAAAAAATCCATAATAGGAAGCCGAACAAAGGCATCACATCTCAGTTACCTTGGCGATGCCGAGATTGGGGAAGACGTGAATATAGGGGCAGGAACGATTACCTGTAATTACGATGGAAGGGAGAAACACAGGACGATAATAGAAGATAAGGTCTTTATAGGAAGTGATACCCAGTTTGTTGCCCCTGTAAAGATTGGAAAGGGTGCCTATATCGGGGCTGGTTCAACAATTACAGAGGATGTACCCCCGGAGTCACTTGCCCTGAGCAGGGTAAGGCAGAGAAATATATTGGGCTGGGTGAAGAAGAAAAGAGTTGCAGGGAGTAAAGGATAGATGTGTGGTATCATAGGTTATATTGGAAAGAGGGATGCCATCACAATAGTCCTTGAAGGACTTGCCAGACTAGAGTACAGGGGATATGATTCTGCGGGAATTGCTTATATATCAAACCATTACTTAGAGATAAGGAGATGCAAGGGAAAGGTCAAAGACCTTGTTTCTCTTTTAGAGGCTAATCGGCCTGTCTCGAATATTGCAATTGGTCACACCAGATGGGCTACTCATGGAAGGCCCTCTGAGGAGAATGCCCATCCGCACAGGTCAGAACACATCGCCATAGTCCATAATGGCATTATCGAGAACTATATAGAACTTAAAAAGCAGCTCATCTCAGAGGGTTATACCTTTACATCCGAGACCGATACAGAGGTCATCTGTCATCTTCTTCATAAGTATTCGCTTGCCTTTCCCATTGAGAAGGCCTTCAGAAGGACCTTAAAGGACCTTAAAGGGGCCTATGCAATTGTAGTCATCAGCGAGACGGAACCCAATAAGCTCTTGGGTGGAAGAAAGGATAGCCCTCTATGTCTTGGCATTGGAGAAGATGAGTATTTTATTGCCTCAGATGTGCCTGCTTTTTTCAATTATTGCAAAAATGTAGTGTTTCTCGAAGATGAAGAGATGGTTGTAATTGATGATGGGTTCAGGGTTACAGACCTGGAAGGGAAGGAGATACAGACAAAGGTGACCACCATATCCTGGAGTCCCTCAATGGCTGAGAAAGGGGGATATAAACATTTCATGCTTAAGGAAATCCATGAACAGCCAAGGGCAATTGCTGACACCATTAGAGGGAGGATCAACCCTGAAAAAGGAGAGGTGAATGTTGAGGAATTTGGCCTTGATTATGATGAACTGAAGGGGATAAGGAAGGTCTTTATAGTAGCCTGTGGGACATCATGGCATGCTGCTTTAATTGGAAAATACATGATTGAGGATATGGCAAGGCTTCCTGTTGAGGTTGACATAGCCTCTGAATTCAGATACAGGGACCCATTGATAGATAAAGATGCCCTCTTTATTGCCATTACCCAATCAGGTGAAACAGCTGACACCCTTGCTGCCCAGAGGGAGGCAAAGAAAAAAGGGGCAAGGGTTCTAAGCATATGTAATGTTATTGGAAGCACCTCAGCAAGGGAGGCTGATAGTGTCTTTTATACCCGTTCAGGTCCTGAGATAGGTGTTGCATCCACAAAGGCCTTTACATCCCAGATAGTTTCACTATATCTGTTCTCTCTGGCTTTATCCTTCGCACGGGGAAGGCTTAACAATCCTGAGGTCACAAAGGGGTTACAGGAGTTGCTTTCCATACCTGATAAGATAGAGAGTATTTTAAGGGATGAAGATAAGGTCGAGGATATAGCAAAGGCCTTTTTCAAGGCAAAGGACTTCTTGTACCTTGGAAGGGGGATATATTATCCTGTTGCCCTTGAAGGGGCCTTAAAGTTAAAGGAGATAACTTACATACATGCCGAGGGATACCCTGCGGGAGAGATGAAACACGGCCCTATTGCGCTTATCGATGAAGAAGTCCCTGCTGTATTTCTTGCCCCGATGGGTAATTTACAGGAAAAGATCATCTCCAACATTGAAGAAGTTCGAAGCAGGGGCGGGCGGATTATCGCACTTATAAATGAAGGCGATAAAACGATTTCCTCCGTGGTTGAGCATACTATTACTGTACCGGAGTCAAATCAATATCTCTCAACAGCCCTTTTTTCTATACCATTACAACTTCTTGCTTATCATATCGGGGTGCTCCGGGGTTGTGATGTTGACCAGCCAAGAAATCTTGCTAAGAGCGTAACAGTGGAATAACCCTGCCCTGTCTTGCCAAAAGTTAGTCTGTTATATTAAAATTAATAAATTAAAAAGAGGAGGAGAAGATTGAAAGAGGGTATTCATCCAGAGTATAAAGAGGCAAAGGTTATATGCGCATGCGGCGAGAGCTTTATTACAAGGTCAACAAAGCCTGTAATACATGTTGATATTTGCTCGAAGTGTCACCCCTTCTATACAGGAAAACAGAAGATTGTTGATGCAGAGGGAAGGGTGCAGAAGTTTCATAAGAAATACGCAAAGAAATAGATTTATTAAAAGTAGGGGTTCAAAATTTTGAACCCCTACAAAAGTCGTTAGCCGGTCCAGGTTAACGACTTTTTTTTGGACTATTATAAGGAGTTAAGGAGTTGAAAAACATCGGCGGACAGGCAGTTATCGAAGGCGTGATGATGAAATCACAGAAGGGCTGGACGGTAGCTGTAAGGAATGAGAAAGGGGAGATACATCTCAAGAGGGAGGAAATCAAAATACTACCCGGTTTTCTCAAGCTTCCCTTTATAAGGGGTGTTGTTACCCTCTATCATGCCCTTGTTATTGGTATAAAGGCCCTTGAGTTTTCAGCAAAGACAGCCTATAGCGATGAAAAAGATGGTTCAATTGGCTCTTTTTCAATAGCGGTGACTATAGGATTGGCCTCATTTCTGGCAATAGGCCTTTTTATCTTTTTGCCACTTTATATCACAAAGCTTGCTGGTCAGTTCTCCCAGCTCATATCCAGTAATTCATTTTTCTTTAATCTTGTTGATGGCGTTATAAGGGTTGTTATATTCCTTCTTTATATAATCTCAATTGGTTCATGGAGAGAGATGAGAAGGGTCTTTGAATATCATGGTGCTGAACATAAAGTTATCCATGCCTATGAATCCGGCAAGGAACTTGAGATAGACAATGTAAGACCTTTCAGTCCACGACACCCGAGATGTGGTACAAGTTTTCTCTTAATCGTAATGTTGACCAGCATTTTGGTATTTGCCATGATACCACAGTCGTGGCCTTTCCTGATAAAACTTTTTTCAAGGATTATCCTTATCCCCTTTATAGCCGGTGTGTCCTACGAGGTCCTCAGGTTGACGGCAAGGGTGAAAGGAAGCTCTTTATTGTATCTCCTGAGCCTTCCCGGTCTCATGTTGCAGGGATTAACAACGAGAGAACCCGATGATTCACAATTAGAGGTAGCAATAGTTGCACTCAAAGAGGTGTTAAGATTAGATGATGGAAATGCTCCAGAAGCTTAAAGCTATTGAGGATAAATACGAAGAATTGACAGAGCTGATGGTACGACCTGAGGTTCTCTCGAATCCATCTAATTTACAGAAATATTCAAGGGAACAGGCTGAATTACAACCACTTGTTGATAAGATAAAGGAGTACGAAAAGATACTCGTAGATATTGAAGGGGCAGAAGAGCTGTTGAAGAGTGGAGATAGTGATCTGAGAGAACTTGCCCAGATAGAACTGAACGAACTCAAAGAAAGAAAGGCCCTTGTTGAGAGAGACTTGAAGATCATGCTGCTTCCAAAGGATCCGAGAGATGATAAGAGTGTTATACTCGAAATAAGGGCAGGTACCGGAGGTGAAGAGGCTGCGCTATTTGCGGCAGACCTTTTCAGGATGTATTCAAAATATGCTGAGTCAAGGCGGTGGAAGGTAGAGGTTATTGATTCAAACCCGACAGGTCTTGGAGGGCTAAAAGAGGTCATTGCATCGATTGAAGGGAAGGGGGCTTATAGCAGGCTGAAGTTTGAAAGCGGTGTTCATCGTGTGCAGAGGGTCCCTGTTACAGAGGCCTCTGGAAGGATTCATACCTCAGCGGCTACTGTTGCTGTCCTGCCTGAGGCAGAGGAAGTTGATGTAAAGATAGACGAGAAGGATCTTAGGATAGATACATTCTGTTCCTCTGGCCCGGGTGGACAGGGGGTTAACACCACCTATTCTGCTGTGAGGATAGTCCATATACCTACGGGGATAATTGTCCAGTGCCAGGATGAAAGATCCCAGATAAAGAATAAGGAAAAGGCATTGAAGGTTTTAAGGTCGAGGCTCTACGAAATAGAGATGGAAAGGCAGGAAAAAGAAAGGGCACTGGAGAGAAGGTCTCAGGTTGGCACTGGCGACAGAAGCGAGAGGATAAGAACTTATAATTTCCCTCAGAACAGGGTTACTGATCACAGGATAGGTCTCACACTCCACAAGCTCGACCAGGTCCTTGAAGGCTCACTCGATGATATAATTGATGCCCTTATAACACACTATCAGACAGAGAGGTTAAAGGAATTATGATTTAGCTCATTGCCCTGTTTTTTCACAGGTTTGTATCATAGGGCATGGACAGGGCGGTCTTTAAAATTGGCTTTAAGAATGCAGATAAATCGTCTTCATGGCCTGGTCAGACCTGGAAAATCCATCATCTCCATGTCCTCCGAAGATTTACCCAGATTGCCTTTATTCTTTTTATCTTTCTTGCCCCTTCACTGAATATCCTGAGGTATGACTCGGCCACCAGGGAGCTTATAGTTTTTGGCTCTGTCTGGAGTCTTGGTATCAACGAGATAGTAAATAGCAATAACCTCTTAGGGGCATCGCAGATAACCCTTATCATTATCTTTAAGGGTATTCTACCATGGCTCTTTGTCCTCTCCATATTCCCTCTCCTCGGGGTTTTTGCTGGGAGGTTTTTCTGTGGATGGCTCTGTCCAGAAGGTGCAATGTTTGAGCTGGCTGATTATCTCACCCTGAAGCTTAAAGGGGGTCGGAGCATATATTCAAAAAATGCAAAAGACCCTTATTTAAAGAGCGAAAGGAAGCTTTTCTTTTCGATAATTACCATTCTGTGTCTTTTCCTGATACCTTTTATAAGTGGTATTGCCCTGACCGGTTATTTTATTGCACCAGAGACGGTCTGGCATCAAATTATGAACCTGAAATTTACCTTCGGCGTTAAGGCAGGGATAATAGGTGTCTCGGTTTATATGTTCGTTACCTCTATCTTTGTCAGACACCTTTTTTGCAGGTATGTCTGTGCAGCAGGCCTTATGCAAATGCTCTTTGGATGGATCAGTCCATACTCTCTCAGGTTAAAAATGGATGTATCGAGGATATCTGAATGCACAGACTGCAGAAGATGTGAACAGGCCTGCTTTATGGATATCCTTCCAAGAAAAAACAAAAAGAACATATCCTGTGTAAACTGTGGCGCTTGCATTGTTGCCTGTGACAGAGAACTCGGGAAAGGTAGAGGGCTTTTTCATTTCAGGTTTGGTGATAAGGAGAGAATTGATAATAAAGAGAATTGTAAAAACTTGCAGCCACAGTTATCACCTGTCTGCCGTGCCAACGGCACAGGCAGGGAGGATTCAGTCTAAAGTTTTTTTTCATTTGTCCGATTTAATATATAAGAGCCCTGTTATCAGGAGGACTAATGAGTGTAGCGACATTACCAGAGGTATTGCAAATCGTGACCTTTAGACTTGGTGACGAGGAATATGGCATTGACATACTCAAGGTCCAGGAGATAAACAGGATGACAGAGATTACATTAATGCCCAAAGCCCCATTCTCTGTTGAGGGAGTTATAAACCTTAGAGGTAAGGTAATACCGGTTATAAATCTGAGAAAAAGGTTTGGGCTTGGCATAAAAGAAGTTGATTCCCAATCAAGAATTATCGTTGTTGATACCGGTTCTACTGTGGGTCTTATTGTTGATTCTGTCTCAGAGGTATTAAGGGTTTCCTCGGACAGGATAGAACCTTCTCCTCCGATAACTGGGAGTGCTGGCTCTGAATATATAATGGGAATAGGAAAACTCGACGATAAACTAATTATCCTTCTTGATATTGATAAACTACTGGGTGATACCAGAACCGATTAAGGCCGAAACAGACCTCGCCTGTGACCCCTTACTTTTCCTGTAGTGGGTGCGGCTTTAAAGGTCTTTGCGGCCAGTTCAGGACCTTATTGCTAATTTCTGCTAATTTTATTATATTTTCAAAGGTGATAGATTCTCGTCATTTAGAGAGACTTTCTGCCCCTGATAAGAGGCTGATAATGGTGATAGGGGCCTCGGATTCTGGAAAGACCACCTTAGTGTGGCACCTCTCAAGGCTACTAATGGAACACTATAAGACAGCCATTGTTGACCTCGATATGGGCCAGTCTCGTATTGGCCCTCCGACAACAGTAGGCTGGGCAATGATGGAAACTTACGTTGAGCATTGGCTTGATATAAAGGAAAAGGACTTTTATTTTACAGGAACAGTAACCCCCTTTGGTAGCCTCCTACCCGCCATAACAGGGGCAATGCTTATAACAGAGAAGGCTTCCAATTTTGCCGAGAAGGTCATAATTGACACAACAGGTCTCATATCAGAGCCAACAGGACGCGTCCTCAAGCATTACAAGATGGACATAATAAATCCTGATATAATACTTGCTGTAAGTTCAGGGAACGAGCTATCACATATTCTTGATCCTCTTAGATTTAACGCAAAGCCAGAGATAATAATGATTAAGCCACCAACCGGGGTCAAGATAAAGACACCCATAAAAAGAAGGGAGTATAGATTCGAAAAGATGCTAGATTATCTAAGAGAATCTGCTGTCAAAGTTATTGAGACAAGGAAAATAGGAGTCAGGTTTACAAGGCACCCATTGCAATTTAACGATGACCTTCGAAACAGGATTGTGTCTCTCAGAGACAGGTCAAACAGGGATATTGCCCTCGGGGTAATTCGGTCAATAGGAAGTAAAGAAATAAAAATACTTACTCCCCTTAAAGATGTTGAGGATATATCATCCATTGTAATAGGTAGGACTGCAATAGATATGGAGGGCAGGTCATTAAGAGACTTATAGAAGGTTATTATGAAGTTTAAGATGAAATAGGTTTTTTATAGTTTCGGCTTTCTTTCCCATCTCACCCTCTGTTTATGAGGCCGTCAGCCTTTGTGAATTCCTGTCCTGGAAGATGTGATTAATACAGACTGATTGACGGGTATGTGGTAAAATGAGTTATGGACTTAGAAGGTATAATTGGACAGATAAAACACAACTGTAATATCTCTGATGCAAGATTCTGGGGGTATTATTCTATATGTGGCTTGTTGCTGAGGATGAGGTCTCTATACAGGCATGAGAGGGGATTAATGCCATGGGAAAGGATTCCATCAGATGACCTGTCCTCATGGATAGGGGATAGGGAAAGGCTCTGGGAGAAGCTGGCACAACAGGAATTTCAGGAGATTAATATAGATGGAAATTGTTTTGACCCCTTTGAAATAGAATCCATTAATAAGATACTCAATAAAAGGGGCCTTCTTTACGGTGGTGGATATGGCACCTTTGGAAAACCCGTCTTTTTTCTGGCATATCTTACAGGTACTGGCCAGTTATATGATTACAACGTATATTATGCTAATAAAGAACTATGCAGGGACCTCTCAACATCAATCGCACTACTTCAAGGTGTCTGTATAATTCTGAGGCATGAGCAATTAAGCCTGATGCTCTGGGAAAAGTTTGAGGAGATGAGGGCAAAAAGATTTCAAGGAATTCTCGATAGGGCCTTCTCTCTTTACGGTATAAATAAGGCCACTAATGAGGACATAAGCTCCTTTGAGATGGTCAAAAACATATCCGATGAGATAGCCGATATATTCGTATTCCACGAGGTTGGCGAGGCAGTGGAGGAAAGGCATGACCTTGACTGGCTCAATATGGCTAACGGTAACAGATGGCTTGAACTGAATTTAAGGGGAATAAAAGACCTTCTTGCTGATACATCTGATTACGGCCCTCTTAACTTGATAATAAAGCGAAGGGATGAAAAACTCTTTCTCTTTTATCTTATCTTTCTCGATGGAATCAGAAGGGATTTATTTCCAGAGATCATAAACTCCTATAAGGCCTTTCTGGACTCTAAAGACTGGGATATAATTGATAAAGCCAGGATTAAGGGATATGACAGGGCCAGGTCTTTGATGGAACGGTTGAGATGTATGATTAATCAGAAGATTGACACATCGCAGCTGAAAAATATTATTAACGAATCGCTACTGTAAAAACCAGATCAGGGCAGAAGAGCGGAAGTTTTTCCTCCTGCTCCTCAGGTCTATAGCGAAGAAATACTCTTGACTCTTGACTCTGCCTGAGGTATCATTTTTAGATGTTAGAACCTCTGTCAACAACAGGCATAGGCAGTCTTCCTCATGTGGTGCCCATTGATGCCTGTAGCCTTATCCTTGAGACCTTTGATATTCCCTTCTGGCCCCAGTTGCCGAAAAGGTCCTTTCTTGAGTGGATGATACCTCAGTATATCGAGGGTATGCCCTATGTAAAGATGAACATAGATGACAGGAATATTGTTATAAACAGGGACCAGAGTGATGAGCTTGAGAGATTCTATGAAACATGCAAAGAGGATTGCAGGATAGCGATTTCAGAGGATCATGCCATGGGCCTTCATATGTTTCTCAGGATCATAAGGGGAAGGCAATTTAATGTCTTGAAAGGACAGATTACAGGCCCTCTTACCTTTACACTTGGTCTCAGGGATACGACAGGAAGATTGTTATTCTTCGATGAGGAACTGAGGGAGATAGCCCTTATGTTACTGAAGGCCAAACTCAGGTGGCAGGTGGATGTTCTGAGGCCCTGTTCCAGGCAGGTCATGATCTTTATTGACGAGCCAATACTGTCAGCTATTGGTGGCAGCACCTATATTGGTGTCAGCAGGGAAGAGATATTGAGGCTACTAAAGGAAACAGTTAATACCATTGTTGAGTCAGGCGCAATACCAGGCATACATTGTTGCGGGAATGCCGATTGGTCGATTGTAATCGAAAGCGGGGCACAGGTCCTGAGTTTTGATGCCTACGAGTATTTTGACAGCCTTGCCATTTATAGAGAGGCCCTCATAGATTTTCTTGATAAGGGGGGGTATCTTGCCTGGGGTATAATACCCACTACTGAGGCAATAGAAAATGAGACCTTTGAATCAATCAGGAAACGTTTTGATAAGGACTTGAGAAAACTTGCTCTTTATGTTCCTGAGGGACTTCTTATGAGGCAGATGCTTCTTACGCCGTCATGTGGGACAGGTTCAAGGAGCATAGACGAGACTATCAAGGTATTTCAATTGTTAATAAGGCTAAAAGAGTCACTTTCATGAAAAAGGGCATATTTATATCCTTTGAAGGGATTGAGGGGTCAGGTAAGACAACTCAGGCAAGACTACTCCATGATTATCTTTGCAGAAAGGGCCTTGACCCCATACTGACAGAGGAGCCAGGCGGAACAGATATTGGAAGGAGCATAAGGAAGATACTTCTTGCCCCTGAACATACCAGAATGCATCCTGTTACAGAGTTGTTGCTTTATAATGCATCAAGGTGTCAGCACATAAACGAGTTGATCAAACCGGCTGTACAATCAGGAAGGATTGTCATCACTGACAGATTCGCTGATTCAACCTATGCATACCAGGGATGGGGAAGGGATATTGACAGGGAGATTATTAGAAATATTGATGAAATATCTACAGGCGGTTTTAAGCCTGATATAACCATACTTATAGATGTGGATGTGGAGACAGGCCTTGGCCGTAACAGGAAGGCTAACAAGGTTGACAGGATAGAGCTTGAAGAAATAGAATTTCACAGAAGGATCAGGTCAGGTTATCTTGAACTCGCACGGCTCTGGTCAGAAAGAATAAGAATAATTGATGGTTCCAGAGGTATAGGGGATATTCATCATCAGGTAATAACCCTGATTGACCAGATTATAGGAACACAGGGGGAGGGATGAGATACCTTTATATAGTGGCAGGTCTAATCCTTATTGTAATCGGTATATCAGGCATGACCTTCTTGAGATTCAAACCACCTGAGTCAAGGGAACTCGTGAGGATTAATGACAGGGTTATTACTATTGATGAATTTGAGAAGGAGTATTCAGAGGCCCTGGCCTATTACAATCAGAAAAAGAGCAGGCCTGAGTTTCTTGAAGACCTGATAACAAAGGAATTGCTATTACAGGAGGCAAAGAGAAGAGGACTCGACCTTAAGTCTGACTTCAGGAGATCCATCCAGAGTTATTACGAGCAAACCCTTCTAAAAAATCTGGCTCAAGAGAGAATGGCGGAAATTAACGTAACAGTGACAGAGGAGGAAATAGAGCCATATTATAAAAATATGGGCAGGGTTTTTATCGTGAGAAGCATTGTTCTCCCTGACCAGGAAAAGGCAGAGGAGGTTATAAGATCATTCCCGACTGAAGGGGGTGAATTGAAGACCCTCTATTTTGACGAGATACCGCAGGAGTTGGTAAATGATATATCAGGGCTGAAGGAGGGAGATGTCCTTAAAAGGCCGGTAAGAACGGAAAAGGGCTTTCTCGTGATAAAGGTAGAGGCGATCAGGAGTGTAAGTGTGCCACCATTGGAGAAGGTCAGGGATGAGGTAAGAAAGGAGATTGAGGGAAAAAAGAAGATGGCCGATATGGAAAGATGGCTCGGTGAACTAAGGAAAAAAGCTGCGATTAACATAAGAAGGCAACCCTGAGGTAGGAGGTAATGATGCAGGGACAGAGGACATGGAAGAGAAGGAATTATTTTATAAAAAAGGATTTTCAGGGAAGGTTTGTCCTTCGTTTTTTTCTTACCATTCTTTTAAGCGCTATTGTATTCACAGTTATACTAAGCCTATTTTCTGCCCAAACCATTACCATAACTTACAGGGATTCTTTCTTAAGGATAGACAAAACTCCGAAGGCCCTCTTTTATGAGATTATCAGGGCCCATGGCCTGTATATATTTCTCATTGGTGCAGGGATCAGTATCCTCTCGATATTTCTCTCCCATCGCATAGCAGGTCCTTTATACAGGTTTGAGAAGTCCATTGAGGATATTACAAAGGGTAACCTTGCGTTCAGGATTAAGCTAAGGAAGAGGGACGAGGCGCAAGAGCTTGCTGAGGCATTGAACAGGATGATCGAGACCCTCTCGACCCATCTCTCCGAGATCAAGACAATCGTTAACGATATCGAGGTCAATCTATCAGAGACAAAAAAGGCTATTGACAGACAGGAGGGGTCGCACGACTCCATTGATAAGACCGTTCAGGCACTGGAGGAGTTGAAGAAGGCCTTATCTTATTTTAAAACAGACAGGGTCTGAGGCCAATGGGTCTCTGGATTTCAAGGGTTCTTATAATCCTTATCTTCCTTCATTTCCCCGCAAGGTTCTATTCTCAGTTACCATGGCTTTTGGAGGAAAAGATAACGAGCAGGTATGTGAGGATATTCTATGAGAATGACGAAACCTTGCGGCTTTTTAACAGGAAGTTAAAACTTGGCTCCCTGTCATACATCCTTAAAAAGAGGTCTCCCGGAGAATTATCTATAGAGAGGCAGGTATCAGAGAAGATTGATATTATAGTTGACAGGGTCAAAGCAATCCTTGATATGTATCCAAAGGGTTTCAAGGTGGACATAAAGATAACAACTGATTCAAACCTTGTTCAGTCCATCTATAAAAAAAGGTATTATAAAGATGTAGATTTCATAGCCTTTTATTCACCGCAGGAGAGGACAATCTATATATCTGCCGCGGATACCAGATCTAATGTTCTTGCTCACGAACTTGCCCATGCGATTATAGACCAGTATTTTGGAGTTGCCGCACCTGTAAAGATTCATGAGATCCTGGCACAGTACGTTGATGAAAACTTTGAGGAGTGACCTGTCTTGCTGTCAGGCAGGTTTGATTTTATATCATTATTTGTGGTATAAAATAAAACTCCTTGCTCTCATAAGGAATGAGGGCTGCTCTGCTACCGTGTCATTGACACAGGGCAGACACCGAAGGGTGAATCCATAAGGGGGTACGATGAATATCTACGAAAACATAGTCATTATTAATGCCTCTCTCTCAGATGAGGAGACCGAGACGACCATCGAGAAGATCAAGGACTTTATTACAAGGTCAGGCGGCGAGATTTTGAAAACAGAGCCATGGGGCAGGAAGAAGCTCGCCTACGAGATCAAAAAGCACAAGAAGGGTTTTTACATCCTTATTACCTTCCGGGCTGAGCCATCCTTAATTAAAAAACTTGAGGATTATTACGGGGTTTCTGACTTTGTTGTTAAGTATATGGTTATAAAGATGGGTAAGAAAGAGGCTGCCCATTTTCTGGAGACCCTGAGTCAGGCAGAGGCTGTAAAGGCAGAATCAGCGCAAACCTTAACATAAGGACACCAAGAAATGTATAACAGGATTATATTGATTGGTAATCTCACAAAGGACCCGGAACTCCGATATACGCCCCAAGGTACCCCTGTTACCAATTTCAGGATGGCAGTTAATTCAAGATATAAGCAGGCTGATGAGGTACGAGAGGAGACATTGTTTATAGATATTGTTGTTCTTGGGAAACAGGCAGAATCATGCAGTCAGTATCTGAGTAAGGGGAGGTCTGTGCTTGTCGAAGGTAGGTTGAAGGAAAGAAGATGGGAATCGGAAGGACAACAGAAAAGCAAGTTTGAGGTAATTGCCCAGAATGTGAGATTTCTATCGAGGAAGGAATCATCAGGACAGAATCTTAATTCAGGGGATTTACCTCCTGAAGAGATAACAGACATAGAACCATTTTAATATTACGGAAGGAGGCTGCATTGCAACAGAGGAGATTTCAGAGAAGAAAATTCTGTAAGTTCTGCGCAGAAAAGACAGAATATATTGATTATAAGGATGTAAGGACATTAAAGGGCTTTCTTACAGAGAGGGGAAAGATACTGCCACGGAGGATGACAGGTGTGTGCACAGGACATCAGAGGCTACTTACAGAGGCTATAAAGAGGGCGAGAAATATAGCCTTACTGTCATTTGTAGAAAAATAATAGCCGAAGGGATACTAAATGAGGATACCTAAGTCCTGGGTGCCGCTTCTGACAAGACGCATTATTGATAATCTTGTCGAGAAGGACCTTATTGAGCTTAAACTTCCAAAGGATAGGTTGCTTGAGGAGTCAGAGAGGCTCATCCTGGAAGAGTTGATGATTGAGGACAGACTTAACGAAGAGGTAAGAGAGTTACTGAAAAAATTCTCCTCCGATATCGAGAAAGGTCGGCTTGATTACAGGAGGCTCTTTGAATTAACAAAGAAAAAACTTGTTCAAGAAAGAGGCATAGTACTTTGATGCTCTCCGATGAAAAGATTACCCGTATTGCCCATGTCCTGCTAAAGGGACTGATTAATAAGGGATTCATAGAATTAAAGGATGAGGAAGGAAAGGTCTGGAGGGAGGTTAAACGATCAATAGTCTCATTTTTAAAAATCAGTGAGGAGATTGATTCTGCTGTCAGGAGAAAGATGCAATCCTTCTCGAGAAAGATTATAGAGGGCAGTCCTGAATGGGACGTCTTATACAGAAAATTTTACCAGGAAGAGGCAAACAAAAGGGGGATGTCAACAGAATAAAAAGGTTACTGTTAACCTTACCTCTTATTATAGCCTATGCTGGTCTTATCCTCGAACTTCCTTCACAATGGGCATTACCATGGTTTGGCTTTGTCTCTATAATATCGGCTATATATACCATTCAGTACTTTCTCAGAAAAAGGAGAGGTCTTGCCCTTGATACCTATCTGTCCTACGCTATACTCTTAGCTGGTACAATCCAGATTTTTGCTCTAAGAAGTCTCCATATCTTTTATATCCCCTTTATATTTTTTCTTTCTTTTCTTGTCAGGCCAGGTGTTGTAATTCCTTTAAGTATTGCTGTTCCCGTTCTTGAGCTAAGGCATTTTATCGGAGGCAACACGACGGAGGAAATTATACTGAGTTTAACAACGATACTGATAGGAACAATCCTTTCTATATCTGTATCACGCCTCCGAAGGGAGAGAAATGATTATAAGGAAAGGCTTGATAGAATAAGAGAGGATGCCTGCGATGTTGGGTCATCTCTCATGAACGAAGAAAACCTCCTTTCCCAGCATCTTTCAATAAAAAGGGAGATAGATTATGAGATAAAAAAACTTCTCGAGATAGCGAAAAGGGTTGTCGGGGTTGAAGAAGTGTCTTTTTATTCCTTTAAAAAGGGCAGTTTTAGTTTCAGATGCTCTATATCAGAGAAAGAGGGAAAACAAGGTTTTGCTACGGAGCGTGATAGTTTAATAAATGATATTTTAATTGAGTCTGAAGATTCGCAATTACCAATCTTGAGAGGTTCCATGATTATCTCTCCTGTTAGAGATGGGCGTTCTTTAATAGGTGCTGTTCTGGCTGAAAAGGCCTCAGGTGGGTTTAATATTTCCGATGCCGAAATTATGGGATTGTTTTCTGAACAATTGGCTATGATAATAAAGAAGGAGCGAATCAACATGGCAATTAAAAGGGATCAACTGGGCCTGAAATTACTTAATGAGGGCAGCTCAAGACTGAATTCATCGCTCGAGATGAATTCACTATCATCAAGGATGGTCGAGGCCATGTACAAGGTTGCCCCTTTTAAGATATTATTTTTTGTTCCCATTGAGGGAGACAGAAGCTCACGCACCTTCAAACTCCTTCATTGCCTTGGCATTGTTGAATCTGATAAAAGGGTTCTCAATCTCAAGGATACCCTGGGAGGCAACTACTGTGAGAGCCATGAACCAGTGTATTTATCTGATCTAAGGGGAAATAAGACCCCAATCCTTCCTTTCAAGACAGGAGATGTTGGTTCGTTGCTTATACTTCCGCTCCTGTATGAGAGGGAGTTGCTTGGCCTTGTTCTTTTCCTCTCAGAAAATATAAATGCCATAAGTTCCTATCAGATTAACTTACTTAAAATACTGGGCAATCAGGCCTCGACAGCCCTTGCAAATGCACGGTTATATGCAAGGATAGAAAGGATGGCAATTACGGACGGACTTACGGGACTCTTCAATCACAGACACTTTCAGGAGATGTTGTCATCTGAGTTCAATAGATTGGGTCGTCTTAAAACAGTGCTCTCACTTCTACTGATAGACATAGATTATTTTAAAAAGATTAATGATACTTATGGTCATCCTGCTGGCGACGATGTCCTGAGAGGTGTTGCAGGCACCATAAGAGAGGAGATACGAAACATAGATATCCCTGCCAGATACGGTGGTGAAGAGTTTGCCGTGTTATTGCCAGGCACTGACAGCGATGGCGCAAGAAAGATGGCGGAAAGGTTGAGGACTGCTATAATGAAACAGAGGTTTTCCAGTGATGGAAGGGATATTGCTGTTACAGTTAGTATAGGGATTGCAACATCACCATATGATGCCAGGACAAAGGAAGAACTCATTGCAAGGGCAGATGCGGCGCTATATCACGCAAAAGAGACAGGAAGAAATCGGTGTATGTCCATAGGACAGGTTAAGAGATGAAAGGGGAATTCATTATATATGTATCTGAAGAGACTCTAAGGCGGGAGCGCCAGAAGGCAAGGGACCTGAGGAGGACCCAGTGGTGGAAGAGAAGATTGGCTTCAGGAATATGTTATTACTGTGGGCGAAGATTCAGGCTCCAGGAGCTCACGATGGACCATATAGTACCGATAATCAGGGGTGGTAAATCAAGGAAGGGTAATGTCGTGCCTGCCTGTAAGGAATGTAATGAAAAGAAAAAATACCTGCTTCCCCTTGAATGGGAGGATTATCTTAAGAGATTAAAGGAGGAGGAGTGAAATACGGAGAGAAGGCCATAAGGAAGGCTAAACTTGAGACATGGGACAACCCTGAGAGCGAGAGGGATTATGAGATAAACATAACATTCCCTGAATTTACATGTCTCTGTCCCCGTTCAGGATACCCTGACTTTGCAACAATAAGGATTGTTTATATCCCTGACAAAAAGATTGTAGAACTGAGGTCATTAAAACTCTATCTTAATTCTTACAGGGATAAATACATCTCTCACGAGGAGGTTACAAACAGGATTTACACAGATCTTGAGAAAAAACTGAAACCAAGATACCTTGAAGTGACAGGGGACTTTAACCCTCGTGGTAATGTTAAGACCATCATAAAGGTGTCATCGAAACCTGAGAAGGTGTAATATCATGTCTGCCGTGCCAGCGGCACAGGCAGGTCTGTTGCTCTGTCTGTTTGTGCTAATGCACATGACAATTCATAATGGTATAATAACCTTATGTTAAGAGACATCTCTATTCGCGGAGCGACAGGCTGTGTTAATTTCTCTGTTCTCGTGGGTGGAGCAAATATCCCGACTGCCTATTTCTATGAAGAGAGAGACTCGAGTATCCGTTTTTTCTTTAAAGGAAATGAATTTATTATAACCGAGGGAGGCGTCCATTACAGGGGCACAGGTGGAAGCTTTTGTGAGTATATGTTTGGTGTTGAAAAGCCTCTAAAAGATCTTATAAAGAGGGATGTCCTGAATCGCCTTGTCATGTTTGGAGCATTCTTGAACAGGGATGAAGACCTGGTATTTACCAATGATATATCAGGCTCTGAGACATTTCACAAGATATTCCTTCTCGGTCATGCTGTTAAGAACTACTATTTTTTTATCTCTTCTGATATCAAGGAAGAGCCCAGAAAGAGACAACGTCAGATACTGCGCTCCGTGGGGAAGTTTCTCAAACGGACAACCCTTATATCAGAGGAGAAGGATGAGGAACTTTTGCATGGCCTTATAGAAGCTTTAAATGAGCCTTCCTCGACTGTCTTTGTGTTCAAGCTTGTTCATAAGGAGAATCTTGAATTCTACAGGTCTTTCCAGAGATATTATCTGAAAGAGAGGACACTCTCTCCAGAAAGCGAAAATGCCCTTAGAGAACTTGCCAGTCGTTACCAGATAGACAATTATCAGCAGGAGAGGATGAAGATAGACTGTATGTACAGGCATCCTGAGAATAAAGCCATTGTTGATGAATACAGGGATATACTTCTCGATGTATTTAAAAAGGATGTGATAGAGCCATCAGTGACAGCCAGGCTTCACCGACTGAGGACCTTGAGTATCAGAAATAATATTTCAAGTGTACTCTTTGATACCCTCGATGAATTGTTACTGAGGGATAGAAAGCTCCAGCGCATAGAGGAGCCATCCTATCTCACCGAGGCAAGGGCCATACTTGAAAATCTATTCTTCAAGACCCGGTCACTCAAGAGTCATATTATAAAGGAAGATATCGCCAGACTCATCAGGGCAAAGCATCTGTCCCATAATAACAATGACATGGCCTTCAACCAGATATTGCTCGATATTGGCAAGGCCTGTGATGAGCTTGCAAGAGAGAACAATGACCTGAGTGCCTTTGAGGAATTGAGTTCTATAATCACATATTTCGATAGATACGACAATGTTTATTCCATTCTTAGCAGGATAGCCTTTATGGATGATTTTGAGGTCACTGAAGATATCATAAGGAGTCTCATTGGAAATAAAAGGGAGTTTGATCTCCTCGATAAGGGCCTTTTCAAGAATCTCTTTATGGAAGACCTTCTGAGAAATAAATATATCTCTGCATTTGGTAAAAGGAAGATAAAGGCCCTTATTGATGGTATTGAGAGGGTCCAGAGGAACGATGCATCGCTCAGAGATATTGCCCTTGAATTAAAGACCATAACAGAGGAAGAGAGGCTTTATAAGTATATAAGGACAGTATTGAAGGAGAGATTAAGGGAGGTATATACGACCTCTGATATGAGAGATAGGTTGCCAAGGATAAAAAAGGAATTAAGAGAAGAGTTGAGACAGATGGGAGTCAGTGAGAACATTTTTAATAAATTAATGGATAGAGTGCTCCTTGACCTTAAAAAGGAGTCATACTATCTAAATACATTATTGCCAGAGATAATCAAAAATCATGACCTTGACCTGAGAGAAGACTTCCTTACTAACAGCGGCCTTGACAGGTTTTATATTGAAGGCCTGGAGAGGGAATACCTGTCTGAAAAAAAATATCCGTTTTTCGTGTCCCTTTAGCGTCTCCGTAAAGGAAAGAGATGGAGGCGGCGAGCGGATTCGAACCGCTGGATAAAGGTTTTGCAGACCTCTCCCTTAGCCACTTGGGTACGCCGCCATGATAAGGACAATTAAAGTGCAGAAGTGCAAACGAGCTGAAGGAATAACTTCCACGCTTCAACTCTTCTGCACTTCCTGTCTAAACTTCTTCATTTCTATCTGGAGCGGGCGACGGGATTCGAACCCGCGACCCCAACCTTGGCAAGGTTGTGCTCTACCAGCTGAGCTACACCCGCATGTTTTATGCTATACTATGAAATAGTAATTAAAAATTAAGTGTTTTGTCAATATCTTAACAGGAAAGGGGCGATTCATGAATCGCCCCTTGAAATTCAGGAAAGGATTTTTTCTAAATACATGATTAGACCTGATCTTGAAGAGTTTAAAGCCCTCTCAACCAGGGGGAACCTGATTCCTGTTTATAAGGAAATACTTGCTGATATGGATACGCCGGTAACGGCCTATCTCAAACTGGTTGGTTCTCCCTCTTTTCTCTTCGAAAGCGTGGTGGGTGGTGAAAAATGGGCGAGGTATTCCTTTGCGGGGGCAAGACCATCGAGGCAGATCAGGGCCTGGGGAAGAAAGATAGAGATAAAGGACCGTTTGAAAGGCACAAGGATTTTTGAGACGGACGATCCAGTAGGAGTGCTTAAAGAAGAGTTATCCCGATTTAAACCGGTCGAGATTAAAGGACTTCCTCGATTTTATGGTGGTCTTGTGGGGTATATAGGTTATGATATGGTGAGGTTATTTGAGAGGGTGCCTGATGAGGGGAAAGAGGGTCTCGGTTTTCCTGACATGTTCTTAATGCTGGCAGACACACTTCTTATATTTGACAACCTCAAACAGAAGATAAAGGTAGTTTCAAATGTGCATGTTGACGGAAGACCAGAAGATGCGTACAGGGAAGCTGTTCAGAGGATTGATGAGATAATATCTGAGTTAAAGAGACCCCTCCGAAAGAGGAAGTCTCAGAATAAGGAGGTAAAAGAAATCTTACCCTTTGTATCTTCCTTTGGAGAAAAAAGGAGGTTTGAGGAGGCTGTATTAAAGGCAAAGGAGTATGTAATGGCCGGTGACGTTGTTCAGGTTGTCCTTTCGCAGAGGTTTGACACTGATGCAAAGGCAAGACCTTTTGATATATACAGGGCACTGAGGGTAATAAACCCCTCGCCATACATGTATTATCTTGACACAGGTGATGTTAAGCTCATTGGTTCCTCACCAGAGATACTCGTGAGACTTGAGGGTAACAGGATAACACTGAGGCCAATTGCAGGCACAAGAACGAGGGGTGAGACAGAGACAGAGGATAGGTACCTTGAAGAAGAATTAAGGAATGACCCAAAGGAGATAGCAGAGCATATCATGCTCGTTGACCTCGGAAGAAACGATGTGGGGCGGGTTGCAAAGATAGGGTCTGTAACAGTCTCTGAACTCATGACAGTTGAGAGGTATAGCCATGTCATGCATCTTGTCTCAAATGTTGAGGGACTGTTGAGGGATGGTCTTGATGCCTTTGATGTTTTGAAGGCCTGTTTCCCTGCCGGGACCGTTACAGGAGCCCCAAAGGTGAGGGCAATGGAGATTATTGAAGAACTCGAGCCTGTAAGAAGAGGCCCCTATGCAGGGGCTGTCGGCTATTTCGGTTATTCAGGGAATATGGATACCTGCTTAACCATAAGGACGATAATCATGAAGGGGAGGAAGGTATATGTTCAGGCAGGGGCAGGTATAGTGGCTGATTCTATCCCTGAGAGGGAATATAACGAAACTGTTAACAAGGCAATGGGGATGGTAAAGGCAGTGGAACTTGCCAGTAAGGAGGATTTCTGATGCTCCTGATGATTGATAATTACGATTCCTTTACATATAACCTTGTCCAATATCTCGGAGAATTAGGGGAGGATGTCCGGGTATTCAGGAATGATAAGATAACAATTAAGGAAATTGAGAAAATGTCACCAGAAAGGATTGTTATATCACCAGGTCCCTGTACACCAAGAGAGGCTGGTATATCTATTGAGGTTATCAGACACTTTGCAGGAAAGGTGCCTATCCTTGGTGTCTGTCTTGGCCATCAATCAATAGGCGCTGCTTTTGGAGGAGAGATTATAAGGGCAGCCAGACTGATGCATGGCAAGACATCAATGATCTATCATGACAGCAGGACTATCTTTGAGGGCCTGCCAAATCCCTTTGAGGCGACACGATACCATTCCCTCGTTATCAAAAAGGAGACTTTGCCGTCCTGCCTGGAGATAACGGCCTGGACAGAGGATGGAGAGATAATGGGTGTGAGGCACAGAGAGTTTGTTATTGAGGGTGTGCAATTTCATCCTGAGTCTATCCTCACAAGGGTGGGAAAGGACCTTCTAAGGAATTTTTTGAGGCTGAGAGGGGCTGATGATTAAAGAGGCAATCAATCTTATAATTCAGAATATCAATCTTTCTGAGGCTGAGATGGCCGAATGTATGAAAGAGATAATGGAGGGAAGGGCCACTGATGCCCAGATAGGGGCCTTCCTCACAGCCCTGAGGATAAAGGGGGAGACTGTTGAAGAGATAATGGCTGCTGTCAGGGTAATGAGGGAGAAGGCAACAAGGATCAGGGCACCGGAGGGGGTGATAGACACCTGCGGCACAGGCGGTGATATGTCACATACCTTTAATATCTCAACAGCAACAGCCATAGTGGTGGCAGCTTCGGGCGTCCCAATAGCAAAGCATGGTAACCGTTCTGTATCAAGCCGTTCAGGAAGTGCCGATGTCCTGGAGGCACTGGGTGTTAAGATAGACCTTACGCCTGAAAAGGTGGAAAGATGCCTCTTTGAGACAGGCTTTGGTTTCCTCTTCGCTCCCCTCTTCCATCCTGCCATGAAATATGCCATAGGACCGAGAAGGGAGATAGGGATAAGGACGATCTTTAATATCCTTGGTCCACTTACGAATCCAGCAGGGGCGAGGAGGCAGATCTTGGGTGTCTTTACAGACAGGCTGACAGAACCACTTGCAATGGTCCTCGGCAACCTTGGGGCTGAGGATGTCATGGTTGTCCATGGTGAGGATGGTCTTGATGAGATTACCATCTCTGATGGTACTAAGGTCTCAAGATTCAGAAACAACAAGGTTGAGAATTTTTATCTCTCCCCTGAGGACTTTGGTCTTGAGAGGTCCCCTGTATCTGGCCTTATTGGAGGGGATAAAGAAGAGAATGCAAAGCTCCTACTTCAGGTACTGAAGGGAGAGAAAGGACCAAAACGTGATATTGTGTTGATTAACAGTGCTGCTGCCTTTGTTGTATCGGGTATGACAGATGACTTGAAAGAAGCGGTTTCAATCGCTCAAGAGGCTATTGATTCAGGCAGTGCAATGAGAAAGCTTGAAGAGATCATCAGGGTTAGCAACTCCCTATAGAAATGATCAGATCCTTCAGCAGACAACCGAAAAAAGAAAGGCTTTACAGGTCAAAGACATCTTCCTTCATTGATATCGAGAGGGCAGAGAGATTGAGGGAGGTCTTTGAGGCCCTGAATGAGGTTAATAAAAAGTTTCCTGTAATAGTTGAAGGTAAAAGGGACTCAGAGGCATTGCGAAGACTTGGCATTAAAGGAGAGATAATAATATTGCACAGGGGGAATAATCTTTATGATTTCTGCGAGGATGTGGCAGAGAGGTATGAAAGGGTTGTTCTACTCCTCGACTGGGATGAGAGGGGAGAGTCTCTTTACAGATTCTTGAGCAGTCATCTAAAGGGGCACTGGGAGGAGTTTTCAGGTTTCAGGGAGATAATAAAACTGCTTTGCCAGAAGGATATAAAGGACATTGAGGGAATACCACGACTTTTAAGAAATCTCAATGGTGAAAGGTCAGTTGAAGAAGACCCTTGGTAATAAAGGCGAGGAATTGGCTGTGAAATATCTGAAGAGCAAGGGGCTCAGGATACTTGAGAGAAATTTCAGGACAACCCTGGGAGAGATTGATATCATAGCAGAAGAAAAGGGGACTATAGTGTTTGTTGAGGTCAAGACTCGCTCTGACGACTCCTTTGGCATGCCCTTTGAGGCTGTTGGTAACAGGAAGAGGGAAAGGATAAAGAGGATTGCCCTTCTTTACCTCAAAGACTCAGGAATGGAGAGGCCTGTCAGGTTTGATGTGATTAGCATTGAGATGAGGGGCAGGGACAGAAGGATAGAGCATATTAAAGAGGCCTTCTGAATGCCGGTTTTTGTTGTCCACGAGCATCATACACGGCACCTTCACTATGACTTCAGGCTTGAGATGGAAGGGGTACTAAAGTCCTGGGCAGTTCCTAAGGGACCATCAATGAGACCTTCTGATAAGAGGCTTGCCATAATGGTGGAGGACCATCCTCTTGATTATGGGGACTTTGAGGGTATTATACCCGAAGGGCAGTATGGTGCTGGCAGGGTTATAATCTGGGACAAAGGGCAATATAAACGTGTTAGAGGCGATGTCATATCAGGAAGGCTCGAGGTCCTCCTTAAAGGCAAAAAGCTCAAAGGCATCTTTGTTCTTACACGGATGAAGGGAAAAGAAAAGGAGTGGTTGCTCATAAAGAAGAGGGACGAGTTTGCAGAGGAGTAAATAGTAAAAAGAATGGATTTTATTATCATAAGGGGTGCAAGGGAGCATAACCTTAAAAACATAAATGTCAGGATACCGAGAGAGAAGATAACTGTTATAACAGGACCTTCTGGTTCTGGAAAGTCTTCCCTTGCAATAGATACGATTTATGCAGAGGGTCAGAGACGTTATGTTGAGAGCCTCTCTGCTTATGCCAGGCAGTTTCTTGAGCAACTCCAGAAGCCCGATGTAGATTATATTGAAGGTCTATCACCATCAATAGCCATAAATCAGAAGACAGTAACAAAGAGCCCGAGATCTACCGTAGGGACGATTACAGAGATTTATGATTACATGCGAGTCCTTTACACAAGGATTGGGAGGCCCTTTTGTTATAACTGCGGGGGGCCAATATCAACGCAGGATGTTAATGCCATTATAGATTCTGTAACGTCAATGCCTCATGGAACAAGGCTTCAGGTCCTCTCACCCATTGTCAGGGATAGAAAGGGTGAATACAGAAAGGAGTTATTACGGATGAGGAATGAGGGCTTTGTAAGGGCAAGGATAGACGGAAAGATGGTGGACCTGACAGAGGAGATAACCCTTAAAAAACAGAGGCGACATACCATTGAGATAGTTGTTGACAGATTCATAATAAAGCAGGGTATTGAAAAAAAGATAAGGAATGCAATAGAGACTGCCTTAAAATATGCTGATACAGTTGTGATAAACCTTCCTGATAGTGAGAGGGATATTCCTTATAGCAAAACAATGGCCTGTATAAGATGTGGAACCAGTTTTGTGGATATAAACCCGAGACTATTTTCATTCAACAGTTCCTATGGTGCCTGTCCAAGGTGTAAGGGACTCGGAATATCAGGACTTGAAGATAAGATAGAGGACCTCTCAGAAGGAGAGATTGACCATGATTTATTAACTAATTACTGTAAGCACTGTCAGGGGTTGAGGTTGAGAAAGGAGGCCCTCTCCGTAACGATTCAGGGACTGAATATCGGGGAATTCTCAAGATTAGATGCTGTAAAGGCCCTCGAATTCATCACTAACCTTAGACTTACAGAGAGGGAGCGTTTTATATCATCGCGCGTACTGAAGGAGGTCAAGGACAGATTAAACTTTTTGATTAAGGTGGGACTCGGTTATCTAACAATGGACCGTCTATCGCTTACCCTATCGGGAGGAGAGGCCCAGAGGATAAGGCTTGCTACCCAGATGGGTTCTTCCTTAACAGGGGTTCTTTATGTCCTTGATGAGCCAAGCATAGGACTTCACCCGAGGGACAGCAGGAAATTGCTTGAAGGCCTTACCCATATCAGGGATGCTGGAAATACCATAATCGTTGTTGAGCACGACGAGGAAACAATGAAGTGGGCTGACCATATAATTGATATGGGGCCTGGTGCTGGTGCCAAAGGGGGCTGGGTGGTTGCAGATGGCACTCCTGAGGAGATAATGCTTAATAAGAATTCTGTAACAGGTAAGTATCTAAAAGGGGAACTTACTATCCCTGTTCCTCCTGTAAGGAGACAGCCAAAGGGCTTTATAGAGATAACAGGTGCTTCAGAATTCAACCTGAAAAATATCGATGTGAAGATTCCTATAGGTGTCTTCACAACAGTAACAGGTGTCTCAGGCTCCGGTAAAAGCACCCTCGTAATCGAGATACTCTATAATTCCCTGAGAAAGAGGTTATATGGGGGGTCTGTAAAACCTGGAAGATTTAAAGAGATCAGGGGTATTGAGGGGATTAATGGTGTTATATGTGTTGACCAATCTCCTCTTGGCCGCACATCCAGGTCAAATCCTGCTACATATACAGGCGTTTTTACCCATATCAGAAATCTCTTTGCCCAGACTCAGGATGCAAGGGTCAGGGGATATACAGCCTCACGATTCAGCTTTAATCTGAAAGGTGGAAGATGCGAAAAATGTCATGGAGAAGGCCTGATTAAGGTGGCCATGCATTTTCTGCCCGATGCCTTTGTTCAGTGTGATGCCTGTAAAGGTCGAAGATATAACAGAGAGACCCTTGAGATCAGATACAAGGGTAAAGACATATCAGAGGTCCTTAGCATGACCATCTCAGAGGCATTGACCTTTTTTGAACATATACCCGTTATAAGAGAAAAGCTGGAGATGTTAGAGGATGTGGGGCTTGGTTATTTACGACTGGGACAACCTGCCCCAACCCTTTCGGGAGGAGAGGCCCAAAGACTCAGGTTATCAAGGGAACTATCAAAGAGAGGTAAGGGTAACACTTTATATATACTTGATGAACCAACTACAGGCCTTCACTTTGTTGATATACAAAGACTGCTTGATGTCCTGAATGCACTCGTTAACAGAGGCAACACAGTAATAGTTATAGAGCACAACCTTGACATCATAAAATCTGCTGACTATATAATTGACCTCGGTCCCGAGGGTGGAGAAAAGGGAGGCAGATTGATTGCAGAGGGAATTCCTGAGGATGTAGCAATGAATCCAGCATCTTATACAGGCAGTTTTCTGAGGGCAAAACTGGGGCTCAGAAATCACGGGTCAACCCTGAGGAGGGGATCTCTTGAAAATGAAAAATAGAAACACTAACAAGGTTTGCCTTATTGTTCTACCATTCCTGCTACTCCTCCTGTCCTGTTCTAAAGGAGAGGAAAGGGTATTCAGGAAAAGCAAGATACTTATGGACACCCTTGTAACTATAAGTGTAGTTGAGAGGTCAGGTGAGAGGGCAGAAAGGGTAATAGATTCTGCCTTTGATGAGATAAAGAGACTGGAGGGTTTAATAAGTTTCTGGACAGAGGATAGTGAGATTGCAACTATAAACAGGAATGCAGGGATATCACCTGTTAAGGTGTCTTCTTTAACACTTGATATGATCGAGAAGGCTCTCTTTATTTCAGAGAAGACAGGCGGTGCCTTTGACCCAACCGTGGGGTCCCTCATGAGATTATGGGACTTCAAGAGGGGAATCATCCCTGATGAAAAGGCCATAAAGGAACGGATGAAACTTGTCGATTATTCTTCCGTGACAATTGAGAGGAAAGACTCAACAGTCTTCCTGAGGAGAAAGGGCATGTCCTTTGATACAGGGGGCATAGCAAAGGGGTATGCTGCTGACCTTGCTGTCTCTGTTCTCAAGAGGATGGGCATCAGGGCAGGTCTTGTTGCAGTAGCTGGAGATATTAAGGCCTTTGGCACAAAACCTGATGGAATGCCCTGGAGGGTTGGTATAAGGAATCCCAGACCCAGTGGTAAAGACGATGATATATTAATGACCGTTGAGCTTAAGGATAAGGCCATTTCAACATCAGGTGATTACGAAAGGTTTTTCATTAAAGATGGAAGGCGATACCATCATATACTGAACGCGAAGACTGGTTACCCTGCCATGGGCTGCCAGAGTGTGACAGTAATAGCAAAGGAGGGTGCATTAACTGATGGGTTTGCCACGGCTATCTTTGTCCTTGGTCCTGAAAGGGGAATGAAGGTCATTGAAGATTTTGGCTATGAAGGTCTCATAATAGATGCTGAAGGAAGGGTTTATAAAACTAAGGGCCTGAGATGATTGTATGACTGTAGTTTGTCCGATCTGTAAAAAAATTACGACATGGGAGGAGAATCCCTGGAAGCCCTTCTGTTCCGAAAGATGCAAGCTTATTGACCTTGGCAAATGGGCAACAGAGGAGTACAGGATAGAAGGCGAAGATGTAGGGAAAAAGGAAGAAACAGAGGATCAGGTATGAACTATCTTTAAGTGAACCCTTCTATGCCTTGGCCCATCAAATTCACAGAAGTATATGGCCTGCCAGGTCCCGAGAGAGAGTCGTCCCTGGTCAATGAGCACTATTTGAGAGACACCAACAAGGGTTGATTTTATATGGGCATCAGCGTTGCCCTCCCTGTGAGAATAGTCTCCCTCAAAAGGTATGAGTTTATTAATAGTTGAGATTATATCACGTTGAACTGATGGGTCTGCACCTTCATTAATTGTTATGCCTGCCGTGGTATGGGGCACGTATATGTAGCAGATGCCCTCCTTAACTCCAGCTTCATTTATAATTTCTTGAATCTTATCGGTAATATCAATAAATTCTGTTCTTGTCCTGCTTTTAACATTGATACTCCGAATCATAACCTTTTGAATACCTCCTCATAGAATCTTTCATCTACCTTAAAGTCTATCAAAAGATAAAGGAGTTCTGGAAGAGTTCCTGAATCCCTGACCTTTATTATATCCTTTTCTGTCGTAATAATCCATTCAGCCCTTGCTATCTCAGCAGACCTTCTTATCCTCTTTAAATCCTGGACTGTTAATGTGTGATGGTCTCTGAATACTATAAAATCTCTCAAGTCAATACCGACTTCTTTGATGCCTTTCCTGAATGATTCAGGATTACCAATCCCGCAAAAGGCAATTGCCCTTTTGCCAGAGATGTCCTCAAAACGAATAGCCCTTCCACTTGCCCTATGGATAGCGGATATTACATGTTGGGAACAGAATATGGGGGCATAACCATTGTAAATCCTTATCTCTTTAACAAGTTCTTCTGATGGTACTGCGGACCTTGTTATCACGATTATATCAGCCCTCTTTATTTCTCTTAAGGGTTCTCTCAATCTTCCTGCTGGCAGGAGTCTCCTGTTACCAAAGGGATTTGACCCATCAATGAGAAGGATGTCAAGGTCCCTGTGTAACCTGAGATGCTGGTAGCCATCATCTAATATAAATACTATCCTGTCACTGTGCTGAAAGGTCCTGATGGCAAGGCATCCTCCCCTGTATCTATCTGGAGACTTGATAACAGGTATATCCTCAAGCCTCTGAGCCATTAGAAAGGCCTCATCGCCGGCCATATCAGGCCCTATCAAAGGGCCGTTCCCTTTACTTACAAGGCAGGGACCTTTTGCCTTACCCCTATAACCCCTTGTGAGGATAACAGGATAATAGCCTCTTCTTTTGGCTTCCTTTGCGAGAGATATTACAGCAGGCGTCTTCCCTGTTCCACCAACGGTGAGGTTGCCGACACTTATAACCCTTGCATGGAGTCTCTTCTGCCTCATCAAGTCTATGTTTGACTTGATGAGATAGCCGAAATAATATATCAATTCTGGTATCAACATCATAGAACCTAATTTCAGCCTATTTTAACCTAAATAAAGCATTTTTATTACAAAAAAACATTTAGCATATCTCTTACTCTAAAATTAGTTAGTTTAATAATTTAGAAACTTATTGACAATAATATGCTATATGATAAATAATTTAAAAAGATAAACAGGTACACCATGTTTATCCTGAGCCATTGGCTCTGTAAAAACAAGAGGAGGTGGATATGAAGAGGGCAATCGCTTTTCTGGTTATCTTGATGTTCTTTTCTGTGCCTCACACATTATTTGCAGGTCCTGATCACTCTCAGTGGATCAAGGGACCTTTCAAAAGTGGTGAGGATGTAACAAAGGTATGCCTCGGTTGTCACGAAAAAGAGGCAAAGGATTTCATGAAGACATCTCACTGGAGGTGGAAGGGTAAGCCCAATACTATCAGGGGCATGGAGAACAGTAAGGATGAGTACGGAAAGGCAAATCTGATAAACAATTTCTGTATCTCTATTGAAGGCGGTGATAAATGCGCAAATTCAGAGTTCTGCACAAAGTGCCATCCAGGTTATGGCTGGAAGGATAATACATTTAACTTCGAGGATCCTACAAAGATAGACTGCCTTATATGCCATGCACGGGAAGGAAATTATAAGAAAGGGCTTTCCGGTGAGCCTGACAGGTCGTTGATAGAAAAGGGCATTATGTCGCTCACAAAGGCTGCACAGAGTGTTGGCACTCCAACGAGAGATAACTGCGGTGTCTGTCACTTTTTTGGTGGTGGAGGAGATGCTGTAAAACATGGAGACCTCGATTCTACTCTGAGCAATCCTAAGAGGGAACACGATGTGCATATGGGTGGTGTTGCACAGATGACATGTGTTGCATGCCATGAAACAAAGGAGCATAAAATCTCAGGTGTATCGACCTTTCTTGCGACGAATTATGGAAGGATAACATGTGATGAATGCCACAGGAATCCGCATAAGGATTCTGTGTCAGCAAAATTGATAGACAGACACCTTGGAACAGTTGCCTGCCAGACATGCCACATCCCTTATTTTGCAAGGGGCCAGGCAACAAAGATGTCTTGGGACTGGTCAACTGTTGGAAAAGATATAGAGCCAGAGGAGGTGTTTGGTAAGGAAACCTATGCAAAGCACAAGGGAACATTTGTGTGGCAGATGAATGTCATTCCCGAGTATACCTGGTACAATGGTAAGATAGAGAGATACCTCAAAGGAGATAAGATTAAAGACCCGTCTCAGGTTGTCTATATCTCAAAACCCACAGGAAGCATAAATGATAAAGATTCGAAGATCTATCCATTCAAGGTTCACATGGGCAAACAGCCAATGGATTCGGAATATAAATATCTCCTTGTCCCTCATCTCTATAAGGGATTATGGAGTCATTATGACTGGGAAAAGGCACTCGTTGAAGGTGCTAAAGGATCAAATCTGCCTTACAGTGGAAAGTATGAGTTTGTCTCAACAGCATTCTATGGGAGTATAAATCACGAGGTTGCTCCAAAGGAGCAGGCATTGAAGTGCAATGATTGTCACTTTGGCGGGAAGAGACTTAACTGGACTGCCCTCGGTTATAAAGGAGACCCTGCGAAATATGGTGGAAGGTTCGATAGCGGCAGTACAGCAAAGGTAGATAAAAAGACAAAGAAATAAGGAGGGATTATGAAGTCAAAAAAGATGTTGGTTTTGATGACTATCGTATCCATCATTATCTCTATTACGATGGCAGGATATGTGGTGGCTGATGAAAACCAGATCTCGATTAAAGGTAAGGTCAAGAACATTAGCATGAGCAACTATACTGTTACTATAACGACAAAGGATGGTGATGTAAAGGTCCTGGTAGAAGATGAGGAGACGCTGAACAAGTTCAGGACAGGAAAGATAGTAGAAGGAGATGATGTTAAGGTTAAGTACATAATAAGAGACGGGGTAAATGTATCGACATTCTTCAGAAAGGCAGGAGGTTGTTAAACCTTATAATGAGGGGAGAAAGAGTCTTTCTCCCCTCATTATACAAAGCTTATGCCTTCCTTACCTTTTCCATTTGTTAAACTCGTCTTCCTTTGCATTCTCATTGATGATGACAAACCTGCTCTTCATTGTATATACTCCTTTAGGTATAACAACAACCATCCTGTAAACCTCCTTGTATGTTTAATCTAATAGGATTTACAGGTTCCATTTTTTGGCAATTATGAGGAAACAAAAACCTTATCAAAGAGATTATTTTTGAGGAAAGGCGGAGGTTTGACAGAAAAATCAAAAGGTGGTAAAAATAAAAAATGAAGGCATTATGGAAAGGCAATATAAGTTTTGCCCTTGTAAACATTCCTGTTAACCTCTACAGTGCAACTCACAGCAGGTCTCTGGATCTTCACATCCTGCATAAGAAGTGCTCTACCCCACTTCATTATGAAAGATATTGTTCGACCTGCGGGACCGGGATACCCTGGGAAGACACAGTGCGCGGCTACGAGTATGAAAAAGGCAAGTTCGTTGTTATAACTAATGAGGAGATGGAGAATATAACAGTAAAGACATCAAAGGGCATAGATATCCTCAGGTTTATTGGAGCTGAAGAGATACCACCTATCCATTACGATAAATCATATTATCTCGAACCTGATAATGGTGGCGAGCATGCCTATGCCTTACTGAGAGAGACTATGAAGTCTTCAAATAAGGTGGGGTTCGCAAAGATAACCTTCAAGGAAAAGGAACATATTGCCATCATCAGGGTGTATCAAGATATCCTGATTCTTCACACCCTGTTTTATGTTGAAGAGATAGTAAAGGCAGAGACGTTAAATATCCCCGGGAAAGTCTCCCTTGACCCAAAGGAAATAGCCCTTGCTCATGAACTTGTGAGGCACTTCACGGGACGTTTCAATATCGAAACCTTTCATGATGAATACAGGAAAGAGATGATGAAACTCATTAAGGCAAAGATAGCAGGAAAGGAGATCAGGATTGCACCGAAAAAAGAGGTGGAAAGGGTTGTAACCCTTATGGAGGCACTTAAAAAGAGTCTTGAACGAAAAAAGAAGGCAGGCTAAGACTATCTATGTTTTTTAACTCCAACCTTTTTACAATAATCGTAAATTGAGCATTTGCTACATAGGGGGGATATTGGTTTGCATATCCCCTGTCCAAAGGCTACAAAAAGACCATTAAGTTCTATCCGGTATCTTTCAGGTATTATTTTCCTCAATTCCATCTCTGTGTCCTCCGGTCTTTTCGTCTTAACCAGCCCGATTCTGTTTGTTATCCTGTGAACATGTGTATCAACACAGATACCAGGCCTGTTATATCCAAGCGTTATAACAAGGTTTGCCGTCTTTCTGCCAATCCCCTTAAGTTTCAGTAACTCATCAATATCGCCGGGCACAGTAGAATTATACTTCCTGGTTATTATCCTGCTTAAATCCTTGATCCTTTTTGCCTTTACCTTATAAAAACCTACGGGATATATAGCCCTTTCTATATCTCTGGTGCTTAGCCTTGCCATTTCATCAGGTTTTGAGGCAATACTGAAGAGTCTCTCTGATGCCTCACCTGTTGTCTTATCCTGTGTCCTGAGGCTCAGGATACAGGATATGAGGACCTTAAAGGGATCTCTATCTGCTGATGCCATATTCTCAAGCCATGGCACTTGAAGACCTCTTACCTGCCTCTTCAGACGTGACCATATCTTCGGCCAGACATCCTTAATGGTAAGACCTCCGTAATCCATCATAATTATTCTAACATTGCAGGGAAAAATAAGGATACCAGGATTGGTGCGTATCTGGGTCCATTGTCATATTTATCTTTAAAATGAAGATAGTTCAGAACCCTAACTTCGCAACGTTTTAGGGAATAAGTTCAGGTTTAATATCTTTTCTATCTTCTCAGCCTTGTGGGGAATCTCGCTCAAACTCTTCT
>FWPU01000253.1_pt1 | contig 149273 bp, 139 predicted proteins | sample 2228361 | NCBI WGS metagenome assembly FWPU01 (sample SAMEA103939777, study PRJEB20133) | metagenome | reverse complement strand
AATGAATTTAATAGCCTTAAAAATCTCTGGCAGAATTGGATTCGTGATGAAGCGCGCATCGTCATTGCTTTTGTCCTAATTGATGAGGAGAACACCTCGTACTGTAACGTTTCTCGTTCAAGGGTGATTTTATGTCCCGCATTTCCCTAAATACCCCTGCTCCCGATTTTTCCTTGCCGGATTTCAGTGGCAAGGAGGTGCGCCTCTCCGATTTTCGCGGCAAGAAACACGTCGTATTAGTGTTCAACCGTGGCTTCACCTGACCGTTCTGCCGGGCTCACATGGCGCAGTTGCGCCAGGACTATGTCGAGTTCGAGAAGAGCAATGCCCTCGTGATCGTGGTCGGTCCGGAGAATGCTCAAGCCTTTGCGCGTTATTGGCGAGAGAATGACCTACCCTTCATCGGGTTGCCCGATCCCAAGCATCAAGTGGTGCGCCTTTACGGTCAGGAGGTCAACCTGTTCAAACTGGGTCGTATGCCGGCTCAGGTGATCGTCGACCAAGCGGGCATGGCGCGCTACGTCCACTATGGGCATTCCATGCGCGATATACCCAGCAACGCCGAGTTGCTTGCTCTGCTCAAAACCTTGTAAAGGTGGAAGTAACGAACGGTTTGCTTCGATTAGCCTGTAACGCCCTGATCCATTGAGGGGCTCCAAGCCATGCTATAATGAGGCGCGCATTCTGTTGCATTTGGAGGATGGGATGAGCATGGATGAGTTGTTTCCATTCACCGAGGAACATCAGATGATACGCCAAACGGCACGCGAATTTGCTCAAAAGGAAATTGCCCCCATCGCGGCGCAGTTCGACGAGAGTGGAGAATTCCCATTCGCCACCATCCAAAAGATGGGCGAGATGGGGTTCATGGGCATTGAGGTGCCGGAGGAATACGGCGGTGCAGGGATGGACACCTTAGCCTACGTTCTGGCTCTGGAGGAGATTTGCAAAGCCGATGCTGCCCATGGCACAATCATGTCGGTGAACAACTCGCTCTTCTGTTACGGTTTGCTCCGATTTGGCAGTGAGTACATCAAGCAAACCTATCTGAAGCCGGTGGCATCTGGAAAGGCGATCGGCGCTTACTCGCTCACCGAACCCATGTCCGGTTCGGACGCCGGCAACATGCGCACTCGCGCCGTGCGAGAAGGCGATCACTACCTCCTCAACGGGAGGAAATCATGGGTGACCAGTGCTCCGGTAGCCGATTACGTGGTGGTCTTCGCCATGACCGAGCCGGAAAAGCGTCATCGTGGGATCACTGCCTTTGTGGTCGAAGCCCATCAACCCGGCTTCATCTTGGGGAAGAAGGAGCCCAAGTTGGGCATTCGCGCCTCAGCAACCAGCGAAATCCTGTTTGAGGATTATCGTGTGCCCCTCGAAAATCGCCTGGGGGAGGAGGGAGAGGGCTTTAAGATTGCCATGGCAGTATTGGATGCGGGACGAATCGGCATCGCTGCCCAAGCCCTGGGCATTGCCGAGGCGGCTTACGAAGCCAGTTTGAATTACGCTAGGGAACGCGAGGCATTCGGTCAAAAGATCGGTGAATTTCAAGGTATCTCGTTTAAACTCGCAGATATGAAGACACGCATTGAAGCCTCGCGCTTGCTGACCTATCACGCCGCCTTAGCCAAAGAACGTTCAAAGGAGAGCGGTGAGCGATTCACCCTGGAAGCCTCCATGGCAAAGTTGTTCGCCTCGGAGACGGCGATGTTCGTCACCCATGCTGCTGTGCAGATTCACGGTGGCATGGGATATTCCAGGGAACTGCCGGTTGAACGCTACTTTCGCGATGCCAAGATCACCGAAATCTACGAGGGCACTAGCGAGATCCAACGCTTGGTGATCGCCCGCTTAGAAACCGGTCTGCGTTGAGGCGACTTTCAGGGGTGGAAACCCATGGCTGAGGCTGAAGGTTCCAACCAAAACGGGCAAGATGAGGTGAACCCCTCATCTTGCTCCGATGCCCCCTTGAGCGCGAGCGAATCGCCTCCGCTCACCTCCGAGTCTCAGCAAGTCACACCATCAACCGAAGAGGCAGTGCGTGTCCACCTTGCGGCGGAGATTCCCGCGGGTGTGCGCCTTCGTGTGACCTTCGAGGCACTCCCTTCCCAGGCTCAGGCAGAGGGAGAGGCTCAGCAGCAGGTCTCACACAGCGAGGCGCTCCTCACCACCGATCAACCCCTGGTGTTAACCCTGCCGCTCAGTCGCGCGGCTCAACCCACCGAATCAGCAGGTCAAGCAGTGCACCGAACCATCCCCATGGCTAGACCTCGCCCTTGGTCTGCCATCCCCATCGCGAAATGGAGCGTTCGCCTGCGTGAGTTAGCCAACGCCTGGCCGTACTCCTTAGCCAACACGCTCTTTGGGCTTTCGCTGTTACTCTACCTGTTTGTGCGGTTGATCGGTCTGACCAACTTTCCCATCTACTTCTTCACCGATGAGGCGGTGCAGACCGTTTTAGCAGCCGACTTGTTGCGCGACAACCTCAAAGGGGCGGATCAGGTGTTCCTGCCAACCTACTTCGAGAATGGTGGGCAATACAACCTGAGCCTGAGCGTCTACCTTCAGGTAATTCCTTACTTGTTATTTGGTAAATCGGTATTTGTGACGCGCGCCACCTCAGTGCTGGTGACTTTGGGAGCAGCCGCATGTTTGGGTCTGATTCTGAGGGAGTTCTTCCAAGTGACGTATTGGTGGAGTGGGGTGTTGTTGCTCTCCATGGCGCCTGCCTGGTTCCTGCATTCGAGGACGGCGTTTGAAAGCGTGCTCTTCACCTCGCTCTACTGTGGCTTTCTCTATGCCTATCTGCTCTATCGCAACCGTTCGCCGCGCTATCTCTATCTCTCGTTGGTCGTTGCTGCCTTGGCATTTTACGCCTATAGCCCTGGGCAGATGGTCATGCTGGTGACAGGTGTGCTGTTGTTCCTCACCGACCTGCGTTACCATTGGGAGAATCGCGCCGTTGCCTTGCGAGGATTGGGGCTCCTCATCCTGTTGGCGCTTCCCTATCTTCGCTTCCGATGGATTCACCCCGAGGCTCCGCTGGAACACCTCCAAAGAATTGGCTCGTATTGGGTTACCTCCCTGCCGCTCAACGAAAAACTCGCCCGGTTTAAGTCGGAGTATCTATATGGATTGAGCCCAGGCTATTGGTATATCCCCAATGGGCGTGATTTCATTCGTCATCTGATGAAGGGCTACGGTCATCTGCTCAAAGCGACATTGCCCTTTGCAGTGATCGGGCTGGCGTTGGCATTGAGGAGGATTCGCAATCCTGCTCATCGTGTGACCCTGATTGCCCTGCTTGCCGCGCCCACGGGTGGTGCGCTAGCAGAGATCGGTATCACCCGCGTTCTGGTCTTCGTCATCCCGGCTACATTGCTGACGGCACTGGGGGTGAACTGGGTGCTTGGCTGGCTGGAACGTCGGCACATCCCGCAACGCCTCCTCGCTTTTGGGGTATTCCTCGCCTTCGCCACGGTCAATGTGTACATGCTGCGCGATGCGCTGATCAATGCACCAACCTGGTATCAGGACTATGGGCTAGGAGGTGTACAATATGGCGCCCGCCAGTTATTTGCTGCCGTTCAAGAGCATCTGGAGCGAAACCCGGGCACGAAGATGATCGTCTCACCCTCCTGGGCAAACGGCACGGACGTACTGGCGCGCTTCTTCCTCTCCGACCCATTGCCCATTCAACTGGGGAGCATCGAAGGTTATTTGTTTCAACATCTCCCAATAGACGAGAACACGCTGTTCGTAATGACACCAGAGGAATATCAGACCGCTACGACCAGCGGCAAGTTTACAGATATCCGCGTCGAGCAGACCTTGCCCTACCCAGATGGAAGAGCCGGGTTTTACTTTGTACGTCTCCACTATGTGGAGAACATAGACCAGATTCTGGCAGCCGAACGCGAGGCTCGCCGCCGGCTGCTCGAAGATGTTGTCCAAATTGACGGACAATCCGTGCTAGTCAAATACCCTCATTTAGACATGGGCGAAATTGACAATGCTTTTGATGGCGATGAACGCAGCCTCATCCGCACCTTGGAAGCCAATCCCATGGTGATCGAATTGACCTTCCCTCAGGCGCGCACGTTGAGCGGCTTGACCGCCCGAGTCGGCGGGACGGCGACGCGCTTGACCGTCACCCTCACCGTTGCGGGAGCGGATCAACTGGTGGTTTACTCTGCCGAAGCAGGCAGCGTCCCAGAGCCGCGCCAGATGGACATCGCTTTCGATTCGCCTTTCCCTGTCCGTCAATTGAGGATTGAAGTCCTGAACGTCAACGACGGGGAACCCGCCCACGTCCACTTGTGGGACATCTGGTTGCGTTGACGACGAGTTGATGATGATAATCATAAAAAGAAACTACATAACTCTACGTACACCCAAGGAGGAACGATCTTCATGAAAGCCGTTCTGATGCATGGTCATGGAGGTATAGGGGTCTTGGAGTATGGCGACTTCCCCGCCCCGCAACCGGGTGAGGGGGAAGTGCTGGTGCGCCTTGAGTATGCTGCCCTCAACCACATGGATATATGGGTGCGCAAGGGCTGGCCGGGGTTGAAACTGGAATATCCCCACATCCCGGGTGCAGATGGCGCCGGGGTGGTGGCAGAGGTAGGCATTGGTGTGCGCGGCTGGTCGGTGGGCGACCGCGTCGTCATCAATGCCAACATTGGCTGTGGCAAATGCGAATACTGCCTGGCAGGACAGGACAACCGTTGCCGTTCTTGGGTGCTTTTAGGGGAGACACGGCGCGGTACCTATGCCGAGTATGTGGTCGTCCCGGCGCGCAATCTCTATCCCTTGCCTGAGGGTTTCGATGGACGGGTGGCTGCTGCCGCTGGTTTGGTCTATCACACAGCTTGGCATTCGTTGATTACGCGTGGCGGATTGCGCCCAGGGGAGAGCGTGCTGATCGTTGGGGCATCGGGTGGTGTGAATACGGCTTGCATTGACATTGCCAAGTTCGCCGGTGCCACCGTGTACGTCGTCGGCTCAAGCCCGGAGAAACTTGCCTTAGCGCGATCCCTAGGGGCAGATGTTCTGATTGACCGCTCCAAAGAACCCGATTGGTCGAAGACCGTCTATCAGTTGAGCGGTAAGCGTGGCGTGGATGTGGTTGTGGATAACGTCGGCAGCACCTTTCCGCAGAGTTTTCGCGCTGCCCGTCGGGGAGGGCGCATCCTCACCGTAGGCAACACCGCCGGACCGCAAGTCGAAATAGATAACCGCTTCATCTTCGGCAAACACCTCTCGCTCATCGGTTCGACCATGGGCACACAGAGCGACTTTGCCACCGTGATGACGCTGATCGTCGCGGGCAAATTGAAGCCGGCATTGGATCGCACCTATCCACTTTCTGAAGCGGCTATGGCTCAGGAACGTCTGGAGAGAGGCGAGCAGATGGGTAAGATCACCCTAGCCATCGCCTAGATGAACCAACCATTGGTTGCCCGGAACTCTGCGAAACGCCCCAAGCGTCCCCTTTGCGTATCCCTGCTGGCTTTCGTGGTGTTAATCTTCACGAGTCTACACCTCGTGCGTTTTGTGCAGGTCCTCTCTTTGTGGGACTTTCTGAGTCAATTGCTGGAGGTTTCGCCCATTTACCTGGCAGGGGTAGGGTTGTTTTGGGGCTTGGTTGGTTTGGTGTTGCTCTGGGGGTTGTGGCGAGGCAGTCCTTTCGCGCCGCGAGCAACCCGCCTGGCTGCTTTGGTATATGCAATGTATTATTGGATAGATCGAGTATGGCTTGTAAAATCTTCGGAAACGTACAAAAAATTTCCCTTCACGGTCGGGTTGACCCTTCTGTTGTTGGCATTCACCTTTGGAGTGCTCTCCCGACCGAAAACAAAGGCATTCTTCGGAGAGAGGCATGAGCAACAGCGATAAGATCAAACAATTGCGTGAGCTCAAAGCCCAAAGCCTTCTGGGTGGCGGACCAGAACGCATCAAAGCGCAACACGAACGCGGGCGTCTGACCGCTCGCGAACGGATTGACTTGCTCTTGGATAAGGGCTCTTTTCGTGAGTTGGACCCTTTTGTCGTCCATCGCACTACGGACTTCGGTTTGGACCAACAGAAGTATCTCGGAGATAGCGTTGTGACCGGTTGGGGGACAATTGATGGGCGATTGGTCTATGTCTTCTCGCAGGATTTCACCGTCTTCGGGGGTAGCCTGGGCGAGGTGCACTCCGAGAAAATCTGCAAAATCCTGGATATGGCGCTCAAAAACGGCGCTCCGGTGATTGGGCTGAACGACTCGGGTGGGGCGCGCATCCAGGAAGGAGTCGTTTCCTTAGGCGCCTATGCCGAGATCTTCTTGCGCAACACCTTGGCTTCGGGAGTCATCCCCCAAATCAGCGCCATCATGGGACCTTGCGCCGGGGGAGCGGTGTACTCCCCGGCTCTCACCGATTTCGTCTTCATGGTGCGCAATTCCTCCTATATGTTCGTCACCGGTCCAGAGGTGGTCAAAGCCGTCACCCACGAGGAGGTTTCCTTTGAGGAACTGGGCGGTGCCGATGTCCATTTTGAGACTTCGGGGGTGTGCCATGTAGCCGGCGATAGCGAACCAGACACACTCTACCTGATTCGCAAATTGCTCTCTTACCTCCCCCAAAACAACATGGAAGACCCTCCTTATCTGCCCACCACAGACGACCCCCTGCGCATGGAAGAGGACCTGGATACCCTCATTCCAGATGATCCCAGCAAGCCCTACGATGTCAAAGAGGTCATTCATCGAGTTGTAGATGAGGGGCAGTTCTACGAGATTCAAGAGCGCTATGCCGCCAACATCGTCATTGGCTTTGCCCGCTTGGGAGGGCATAGCGTGGGCATCGTTGCCAACCAGCCGGCGGTGTTGGCAGGCGTGCTGGACATCAACTCGTCAGACAAGGCGGCGCGTTTTGTGCGCTTCTGCGATGCCTTCAACATCCCCATCGTGACGTTCGTTGATGTGCCCGGATTCCTGCCCGGCACAGCTCAGGAGCATGGCGGCATCATCCGCCATGGGGCGAAACTGCTCTACGCCTATTGTGAAGCAACGGTGCCCAAATTGACCGTAGTGCTGCGCAAAGCCTATGGCGGCGCTTATGACGTGATGAGCAGCAAGCACATTCGCGGCGACCTGAACCTCGCCTGGCCCAGCGCCGAGATCGCCGTGATGGGACCGGAGGGCGCGGTGAACATCATCTTCCGTAAGGAATTGGCTCAGGCGGAGGACCCCAACAAGCGCCGCGAGGAACTGGTGGCTGAGTACCGCGCCAAGTTTGCCAATCCCTACGTCGCCGCCGCACGGGGCTACATTGACGATGTCATCGAGCCACATGAGACCCGCCCGCGCCTGATCAATGCCCTGGAGATGCTTGCCAACAAACGCGACTCCAACCCACCCAAGAAGCACGGCTGCATCCCACTGTGAACCCCCACAATGCCGAGCGCATTGAACGTTGAGGTACACAGCGATCCAAGCGAGGCGCTCGTCCTCCCGCATCATGGCTTGGGCTCGACCAACGGAGAAGAGGCAAATTCAATCTCCAGTGGCACATAGCTATCGGGTTAGCGTATATGATCGCCGGGTTACGTCGCACCTGACCCCTGTGATCAACCGCAATATCTTCAATTTTTTGCAATTTCTATAGATATTCATTTCCAATATGAAAGGGTGGATATTATTCAGAAACTCTTGGACTCACGAAACAGATTTCTCACCCAGATGAGACAGTGTAGTAAAATACCCCCATCGAATCCATTGTTCACCCTGTTTCAATAAAACGGTCGTTTCAACCCTCGTATGGTCATTTCCGCTGAACGTCGCATCCTTGCCTGGCTCGCCCTGTTGTGTTTGGCATTGGCTGCTTGTCAATCTGGGTTGGATGTTCCCCTCCTGCCAACAAAGGGTGAAAACACACCCGCAACGCCCTCCGAAGTTGTCTCGCCTTCTCCGCCACCCGCCACGGCCACCGCCCCCCCTACTGCCGAACCACCTCTGGTGATCCTGCTTGCCTCGTCAGAAGCAGAGGCAACCTTGACCAATGAACTGCAATCGTTGGTCGCCGACCTCGCCCAGAAGGACGGTCTGCGCTTTCAAATTCGCCAGAGCCTGAGCACCGAGGACCTGACCGCTGCGGTGAGACTTGTGATCGTTCTGCCCCCCTTCGATGGGCTGACGGAATTGGTGCGTTCCGCACCCCAAACGCAATTCCTGGCGATTAACTTCCCAGGGGTCTCCCCAGCAACAAATCTGAGCCTGATCGCACCCTTGGGCATGCGCCCCGACCAACAAGGATTTCTGGCAGGCTACATAGCCGCCATGATCACCCCCGAATGGCGCGTGGGCGTCCTCAGCACAAGCGATACGACGGCGGGCATCGCCGCACGACGAGGCTTCATCAACGGCGCCATCTTCTTCTGCGGCTTGTGCCGACAGACCTATCCTCCTTTCTACAACTACCCGCTCTATGCCGAGATGCCTTCCACCTCAAGCGCAGCGGAATGGCAAAGTGCTGCAAATACCCTCGTGGATCGCTATGTGAAAACAGCCTATGTGTTCCCTGGCAGTGGCGATGAGGCTGTGCTGCGTCACCTGGCTGAGGCGGGCGTCCATTTGATCGGAGGGAGTTCACCCCCGAACGATCTCCGCGATCAATGGGTGGCAACCATACGCCCCGAGGTGTTACCCATCGTGCGAACGTTATGGTCAGACCTGCTCCAGGGAAAGGGTGGTGCAAGCCTGCCGGTGACATTCGAGATCAGCGACATCAACCCAGACTTGCTCAGCCCAGGCAGAGAAAACTTAGCCAGACAATTTCTACAAGACCTGATGGGCGGATTTGTAGACACCGGAGTGGACCCCTTGACCGGCGAGGAACGCTGAGCCTAGGCATCACAAGCACAATGAGAATGCCTGTAGCACATTGCCTATTGGCTTACATCATGCTAAAATAAGAAGTGTGGGAAAGCCGAAGAGCAGGTTCTTTCGATTGGTGGATCATCCTCATCCTATCCTTAGGAGGTGTCCAGCCGAACATATATCCCCCCATAGTTCAAATAAAACCAAATATTGCACCTATAATCTCAATCCCTTGGAGGAGAAACTCATGTATAAAAAATTTTCTCTCTTTATCGCCTTGGTGATGGTGCTCTCCATGGCATTGGCAGCCTGCAAGCCATCGGGTGCACCAGACTGCTCAAAGCCAGAGGTGTTTTGCGTAGGTCTGGTGACCGATGTGGGCAAGATTGACGATAAGTCCTTCAACCAATCTACTTGGGAGGGCGTCAAGCAAGCTGAGAAGGAACTCGGCGCGATCGTCCAATACATCGAAACCACCGACTCGAAGGACTACGACAAGAACATCGCCACCTTTGCAGACGCCAATTACGATGTGATCGTCACGGTTGGCTTCGCCTTGGGAGAAGCAACCATTGCTGCTGCCAAGAAGTACCCGAACATCAAGTTCATCGGTGTTGACCAATTCCAAGCGGAACCGGTACCGAACGTCGCTGGGTTGATCTTCCCAGAGGATCAGGCGGGCTTCTTGGTCGGTGCCCTGGCAGCCATGATGACCAAGACGGGTAAAATCGGTGCGGTGTGCGGCACCGATGCCGTTCCACCGGTTTGGCGCTTCGGCGAGGGTTACCGGGCAGGTGCCGCCTACATCAACCCGGCTGTTGAAGTCAACGTGGTCTACCATAACGATGTTGGCTTCGATAAGACTTTCACCGACCCCGAATGGGGCAAGACCACCGCCATCTCGATGATTGACAAGGGCGTGGATGTGATCTTCGGCGCGGGCGGCAAGACCGGCAATGGGGCTCTGCTGGGCGCCGCGGAGAAGGGCGTCTATGCCATCGGCGTGGATACCGACCAATACTACACCGTGCCCGAAGCGCAGAAAGTGCTGCTCTCCAGCGCGATGAAGTTGCTCACCCCCGGAACCTTTGAACTGATCAAGATGGCAAAGGAGGGCAACTTCCCCAGCGGTAACTACGTTGGCAAGGCGGGTTACGCACCTTTCCACGACCTAGATAGCCAGGTGCCGGCTGAAGTGAAAGCCAAGATGGAAGAGATTGACAAAGCTCTCAAAGACGGCAGCTTACAGACCGGCGTTCCACCGGCGAAGCCCTGATGGAAGCCGATGACCTCTATAGGAGAATTGCTGCAAGCGTTTGTTCCCCTGATTTTGAACATCGGTCAAAGACGTTTTTGGAGTGCAGAGCACCTGCACTCCAAAAACAATTTACTGGTGACGAGGTGCAGCGAGAACTCCGAATCCACGAACATGGGATGGAAACCTTCTGACGAGAATGAGCGAAAATAGCATAGATACACCCGAAACTCAAGAGAAACAACCCCCTTCCCAATCCCATGGCAACCTTCGTACGGTGGTCAATGCCCTGCTGGTGCCAGTCTTAGCCGTGCTGACGGCAATGATCGTGGGGGGTGTGGTGATTGCCTTGGCGGGTGGGAATCCCTTTGCCGCCTACCTAGGTCTCTTTGAGGGAGCCTTTGGCTCGGCAAGAGGGTTGAGCGAGACAACGGTATGGGCAACGCCTTACATCTTCGCCGGTTTAGCCGTGGCACTGGCGTTCAAAGGCGGGCTTTTCAACATCGGTGCCGAAGGGCAACTGGCTTTAGGCGCAGTCGCCTCCGCCTGGGTTGGGTACGCCTTGCCAGACCTACTGGGTATTTCCCTGCCGAGGATTGTGCACCTGCCCCTAGCCATGGGTGCCGGCGTGTTGGCAGGGGCTATTTGGGGCGCTATTCCGGGTTGGCTCAAAGCCCGCACCGGTGCCCACGAAGTCATCAACACCATCATGATGAACTACATATCCCTCAACATGGTCAACTACCTGCTCAACGGACCGATGAAAGACCCCAACCCCTTGAACGTGATCGCCCGCACTCCGGAGATTGCCGAAAGCGCCCGCATACCGTCCATCTTTCCGGCGTATCGCTTCCACTGGGGGTTCATCTTGGCGCTGGTGGTCGCCTTCGCAGTGTGGTGGTTGCTGTGGAAGACCGTTCTGGGGTTTGAAATTCGCACCGCCGGTGCTAACCCAGATGCTGCCAAGTACGCCGGCATCAATGTACCACGCACGATCATCCTGAGCATGACCCTCTCCGGTCTCCTGGCAGGTTTGGCAGGCACCATCGAGGTCACCGCGTTGAACTATCGTCACGAATTGGGCTTCTCACAGGGCTATGGATTCGATGCCATTGCCATCGCATTGCTGGGCAAGAATCACCCATTAGGGGTTGTCCTGGCAGCGTTGCTCTTCGGTGCCATGCGCAATGGTGGCACACGTATGCAGTTCCTGACGCAAATCCCGGTAGATGTCATCTCGGTCATCCAAGCGCTGATTCTCCTCTTCGTGGCAGCGGATGCCATTGTGCGTTATATCTATCGCATTCGAGCGCGTGAAGAGCGCGTGGTGCTCACTCGAGGCTGGGGAAGATAGGAGAAGCCCATGGACCTGCGACGTTTTGCTTTCATCACATTGATCATCTTCGTATTGATCGGAGCAGTGGTGTTGGTCGGTGCCTCTCAGGTGAGCCCAACGGTCATTGTCGTCAGCATGATCTCGACGACCATCGCCGTCGCCACACCGCTCACTCTGGGTGCGTTATGCGGCATTTACTGCGAACGAGCAGGCGTGGTCAACATTGGCATCGAGGGGATGATGCTCGCCTCGGCATTCTTCGGCTGGTTTGGGGCAATTTATCTCAACACCATCCTCAAGGTCTCTCCAATGCCCAGCCTGCTGTTCGGCGTCTTGATAGCCATCCTCACCGGTGGACTGTTGGGGTTGCTTCACGCCGCCCTATCGGTCAGTTTCAAGGTGGACCAGATCATCGGCGGCACCGTGATCAACCTATTAGCCGTGGGCATCAGTGGCTTCCTCAACCGGCAACTGTTCTTCGAGAAAGGCAGCATCTTCGGGGGGCAGGTGCCCCATGCACCGGGGGTTTTGCCACGCATCCACATCCCACTACTGGCTGACCTGCCTGTGGTGGGTCGGATTTTCGAGCAACAACCTATCACCATCGCGGCAATCATCTTGGTGGTCCTCACCAACTTTGTCTTATTCTCCACGCGCTGGGGGCTGCGCACGCGTGCTGTTGGCGAACATCCGCGCGCTGCGGATACAGTAGGCATCAACGTCATTCGCATGCGCTACTATAACGTGGTCATCGGCGGCTTGATCGCCGGCTTGGCAGGCGCCTACTTCACCCTAGAATCGGTGCCCTCCTTCGAACCCCTGATGACCAACGGGCGCGGCTTCATCTCGCTGGCAGCAATGATCTTCGGCAACTGGTCCCCCTACGGCGCATGGGCAGCCGCGCTGGTCTTCGGCGCCGCTCAGGCACTGCAAATCAACCTACAGTTCTTCCGTGAGCTAATCCCCCCTCAGTGGGCATTCTTGCAACATTCCTCGGTGGTGGGGTTGATCCCCTACATCCTCACCATGCTGATCCTGACCGGCATCATCGGCAAGACATCTCCTCCTGCCGCAGATGGCATCCCTTACGAGAAATGAACTCACCCTCCATGCATCCTAACCATTCGAGAGAAACCATGAACCCCGTTCTCCGAGTCGAAGGCATCACCAAACGGTTTCCCGGCGTCCTTGCCAACGATCACGTGGATTTCGACCTCTATCCGGGCGAGATTCACGCACTTCTGGGCGAAAACGGCGCGGGAAAAACCACCTTGATGAACATCCTCTATGGACTTTACAGCCCAGATGAAGGCAGGATTTATCGCAACGGTCATCCGGTTGTGATAAACTCCCCCAAGGATGCCATTGCCCTTGGGATTGGCATGGTGCACCAGCATTTCATGTTGATCCCCGTGTTCACCGTCACCGAAAACATCATGCTGGGGACGGAGACGGTGCGTGGCGGGCGATTAGACCGCCGGCTGGTTGCCGAGCAAGTGCGCGACCTCTCCAAACGCTACGGTCTCGACATCGACCCAAATGCCTATGTGCGCGAACTGCCGGTGGGCGTCCAACAGCGCGTCGAAATCGTCAAAACCCTCTATCGCAAGGCAGAGATCCTCATCCTCGATGAACCCACCGCGGTGCTCACCCCACAAGAGGTCGAGGACCTCTTTCGCGTCATGCGTGAACTGGTCAACCAAGGTGTTTCCATCATCTTCATCACCCATAAACTCAAAGAGGTGCTTGCCATTGCAGACCGCATCACGGTGATGCGCGCCGGAAAGGTGGTTGGGACGGTCAAACCCCAGGACACGGACGAAGCCCGCCTGGCAGCCATGATGGTGGGACGTGAGGTCATCTTGAAAGTCGAGAAAGGAGCAGCAAACCCGGGCGATAAAGTATTGGAGGTAAACGACCTGCATGTACAAGATCAGCGCGGGTTGGAGGTTGTGCGCGGTGTATCCTTCTTCGTGCGCAAGGGAGAGATTTTGGGCATTGCCGGCGTGCAAGGCAACGGTCAGACAGAATTGGTGGAGGCATTGACCGGACTGCGCCCACCGACTAGCGGGCGTATCACTTTAAATGGAAACGAAGTAACTGGCAAGCCGCCGCGCCCGATCATCGAGAGTGGCATGGCTCACATCCCCGAAGACCGTCTGCGCCACGGGCTCGTCCTATCCTACCCGGTTGCCGATAACTTCATCCTTTGCAATTATTATCAATCTCCCTTCGCCAACGGTGGTATCTTGCGGGAACAAGCCATTGATGAGCACGCCCGCGAATTAGTCAAGCGCTTCGACGTGCGCACCCCCAGTGTGTATGTCCCTACCTCCACCCTTTCCGGCGGCAACCAACAAAAGGTGATCGTGGCACGCGAACTCAGCCGCCCGGTGCAATTGCTCATCGCCAACCAGCCGACGCGCGGCTTGGATGTCGGTTCCATCGAATATATCCACCGCCAGATCGTCAACATGCGCGACCAAGGGGTAGCCGTGTTGTTGGTCTCGGCTGAACTAGATGAGATCATGTCCCTCTCCGACCGCATTGCGGTGATGTATCGCGGGCAGATCGTCGGCACGGTAGACGCCGACAAAATCACCCGTGAGGAACTCGGCTTGATGATGGCCGGGGCAACCCGCGCGGAGCAACCTTTTGGATGAAGTAGAACAGGCATAACCCAGTGATTAATACACCTTTTCATCTAACCAAAGGAGGTTGATATGAGTTCTAAGAAAATCTTGATCCTGGTTGGCGATTTCGTCGAAGACTACGAAGTGATGGTTCCCTTCCAAGCCCTGAAGATGGTTGGACACACCGTCCACGCCGTATGTCCGGGCAAGAAAGCCGGCGAGGCAGTGCGCACCGCCGTGCACGACTTCGAGGGAGATCAGACCTATACCGAAAAGCGTGGACACAACTTCACCCTGAACGCGAATTTCGATAGTGTGAAAGCCGAAGACTACGATGCATTGGTCATCCCGGGAGGACGGGCACCGGAATACATTCGCCTCAACGAAGACGTGCTGAAGATGGTCAAGCACTTTGCCGAGGCGAACAAACCCATCGCGGCAATCTGCCATGGCATTCAGGTGCTCACCGCGGCGGGAGTGGTTGCCGGCAAAACGCTGACCGCCTACCCAGCCGTCGGTCCGGAGGTCAAGGCTGCCGGCGGTAACTGGGTGGAGATCGCGGTAGATAAAGCCATCACCGATGGCAATCTGGTCACTGCACCTGCCTGGCCGGCACACCCCGAATGGCTGGCGAAGTTCCTCGAGGTGCTGGGCACCAAGATCGAGCCGTAATCCGCCATCACGCCAACCCCTTGCTCACCGAGAAACGGCGCCTCGAGGGAGGCGCCGTTTCCTTCGTCCGGATACATTCTCAATGCCTTCTTTACATCATCTGTTATTCGCGATTACTGGAAGGAAAGCACGGTGTTCGTTGCGGGCAATCTGGGCATGGAGATAGGCTGCCCAGGCATCTATGCGTCCCCAGCCGTAGACGTTATTGGGCACTTGACCCACCGTCCCACCACAGGACTCGGTTGTGGTCAGTGGAAGGGCACTGTGAACGATCAACTCCTCGAGCAAGTCCACCTGTCCGGCGAGTTCCCCCCAAGAGGAAATGAGCAAGGCAGCCAATCCGCTGACATGCGGCGCCGCCATGCTGGTACCACTCTTATACCCATAAGCACCGCCCGGCATGCTGGAGCGGATGTTCACGCCCGGGGCAGAGACATCCGGCTTCATCCGCCCACTTCCATCCACCGTGACCGGACCGCGACTGCTGATTGGAGCAATCCCATCGTTCGCATCGGTGCTACCCACGGTGAGCGATTCGGCGTAAATGGCAGCCGGTTCTGCAACCGTTTCGCAAGCAGGACCGCCATTGCCAGCAGAGTGCACCGTCAGGATACCTGCAGCACGCACATTCTGCACAACTGCCAGCAGGATATCCGGCTCTGTACATCCCTCCTCCACGAGGCATCCCCAGGAATTGTTGATCACCTGCGGTGCTTTGCTGGGGTCTGGATTGGCATTGTTCAGGTCGGTCGGCGCCACGAACCATTGATAGCATTCGAGATAAGAAGCCGGAGTACCCCAACCCTGCTCCATGTTGCGGCAACCGATCCACCGGGCGCTCGGAGCCATGCCGATGCGATTGCCGGCGCCATCATCGCCGAGGATGATGCCCATGGTATGCGTGCCGTGCCCGTTATCATCACAGGGTTGATGCGAATCAAACCCACAGGGATTGCCAACCGGCGTGTGTGCGCTATCTTGATGGATGGCATCGTGCCAGTTGTAGTTGTGATCCACGTTGGCGCCATCCCAACCGCGGTACTGGCTCTTCAAAGCGGGGTGCTCCCAATCGTAGCCGGTATCCTGCCCGCCCACCACCACGCCCTGACCGGTGTACCCTGCAGCCCAGACATCATCCGCGTTGACCTTCAGCAGGTTCCACTCAATGCGTTCAACCTCAGTGGAGGCTATTGTCCAGCGCGGCATGCCCGCTTCAATAGGCGCATCCAAGCGCACCGAGGGATTGGCTAGGAGACGTGCCACCTCGGTGCGACTCGCGACGTTCTGAATGACTGCTGCATTCCCCCTTGCCCAGACAGCATTCACTACCCAAAAGGGACGCACCTCGGCTCCGGCGGCTCTCAAAGACGCCAGTAGTTGCTTTTGGGTGCGCTCAGCGACCTCGTTCAGACGACGATAGACGAATGCCCCTTTCTCTGCCTGAGTTTGCAACCCGGCTACCTCGCTCAAATCGGCTTGCTCTGCAAGGACGATGATGAACTCGTGCTCCCCATTCGGCATCTGAGCCAACTGAGCAGCCAACATGGCATCCATCTTCGCCTGCCCGGCAACAACCGGCGCTTTCGGCGGACTGCACAACCCAAGCACCAGAAGCATCAAGCAAGCGAAGAAAAGCAGTCGTTGTGTGTACACCCCGGCGAAGGAAAGAGATTCAGCCGATCACTCACATAATGCGTTCACCAACTCGCGGCAGAAATCGGGAATGTCTTCAACCACGCGCCCCCACACCAAGTTGCCCTCGCGAAAGGCAGGCTGGTCCACCCAGATGGCACCGGCATTGATCAGGTCATCCTTGATGCCCATAGAGCCGGTCGCCTTATGCCCCCTGACGATGCCTGCAGAAATCAGCACCAACCCGGCGTGGCAGATGGCAGCAACGATCTTGCCCTGTTCATAGATGCCCCGCACCAGGCTCAACACTGCCGGATAGCGACGCAGTTTATCGGGCGCCCAGCCACCTGGAACCACCACCGCATCGAAATCATCGGACTTCACCTCTGCCGCGTGGGCATCCACCTTTGCCTCGAGGCAATGCTTGCCGCGGTAACTCCCAGCGCTACCGCTGCCAACGACAATCACCTGGGCGCCTTCCTCTTTGAGGCGCATGAGGGGCACCCAAAACTCCAAGTCTTCAAATCCATCTTCAACCAAGTAGGCGATACGCTTACCGATAAGTTTCATTGTTGCCTCCTTCATATGTATTTTTCTTATTTCATAACTGGATCAGCAACTTCACCTCGCTCCAGATGAAGGGCAACACGGCAAAGCCGCCCACGACCAGTGCGGCAAGTGTAACGGGAAAGGTCGGCAAAGGAAGACGCATCAGCCAATAGACGAGCACCATCCCAGCCAGTGAGACTCCCATCACTTTGACGAGGGTGGTCTCAACACGCAATATCCCCGGCAGCCTGCGATGGAGCAGATAAAGCAGCAATAGGGCTTCGCCGGTGAAGGCTAGCGAATTGGCGAGAGCAATGCCACTATGCCCCAACTGGCGTGATAGAGGTATGGCAAGGAGAATATAGGCAAGCGCGTTCAGGGCAGCAGCGAACAGCGGCGTGCGGGCATCCTGCATGGCATAGAAGGAGCGCGCCGCCACTTCCAGCAAGGAGTGCCCCGTTAACCCAAGCAGGTAGGCGCGCGTTGCCCAGACGACCATCTCGGTGCCGCTCTCATCGAAGCCGAACACCCCCTTGACCAGCGGGCGAATGCCCACCGCAAGCAAGGCGGCTACCGGTAGGGTGAGTGCCAACAACGTGCGCAGAGCGCGGTTGACCGTCAGGCGGAAGGCTTCATGTTCGCCACGGGCTATTTGCTCCGAGAGGGTGGGCAGCAGGGCAATGGCGAGGGCGGTTCCGATCAAGGTCTCTGGCACCTGCATAATGAACCAACCGTAATTCAACGCTGTGACTGCGCCCTCTCCCAAGCGAGAGGCGAGATTATCGCGAGCGATGAAGAACAATTGCAAAAAGAACATGGTCGCCACACGCGGTCCCATCAAGGCCAGCACTTGGCGGACACCTGCGTGATGCAGGTTGATCGCCGGCACCCAGCGAAATTGATAGCGCACCAACGCCGGCACCTGAATGGCAAGGTGTAGCAGAGCACCCAAGATCACCCCATACACCAAGCCATGAATGCCCATGCCAAAGGCAGGCAGGGTCAGCGGTCCTATAGCAATCCCCTTCGCCGGAGAGAGGATGGTCACGCCAAAAATCTGCCCTAGGTTGTAAAAACCAGGTGCCATAGCCGGCAGCAGAAAATGTTGGTTGGCTTGCAAACCCGCCATCACCAACCCGCTGATGGAGAAGATCAGGATGGCGATCAGGTCGAGGCGCATCAATTCAACGGTCAACGCCTGTTGAGCAGCGGGAAAACCCGGAGCAATGACATGGCGCACCAAAGGCGCTGCGAAGAGGATGATGACCAAAGAGATCGCCGCCGTGACCACAAACGCTAAGTTGACGATGCGTGCGAACAGGTCCCATGCCGCTGATCGTCCGCGCTTCTCCAAATATTCCGAGAGCACCGGAATCAAGGCAACGCCCAGCGCGCCACCGGAGATCAGCGCAGAGAGCAAATCGGGGATGTTGTTCGCTGCATTGAAAACATCTATTTCGTAAGAAAGGGCAAACTGACGGGCAATCAGCACCTGGCGCAAGAATCCTAGGATTTTGTCCAGACCAAAGAAGAACGCAATAATGAGGGAAGACCGCGCGATGTGCCTCATCGGTTCCAGCAGAGGGCTAAGAGAAATTCGACCATCGTGAAGAAGAACAGAACACAAGAGATATGATTGGGAGTTAGTATAGCATGGGTGTAGCCATTTGACAAAGGTGAGACATTGCTTGACAGTCTGTAAAAGTAGGATATACTGACCGCGAGGAGAATCACCGCAATGAATAACGAATCAATTACTCCTGAACTCTTCAACCACCTGGTTCACTTGGCAGCCTTAGAACTTTCTGCCGAGGAGGCAGAATACCTGCGCCACGAATTGAACCAGCAACTCAAAGCCATCCGCGAACTAGAAGCCATCCCCCTGGATCCAGCAACGCCGATCACCTCTCACGGTGTGCCCTACACCCCTGAGATAACCCCTCCCAACCGGGTTGACCAGTGGGAACCCTTTCCTAAAACACAGGAAATCCTCTCTCAGGCACCCCAATTTGAAGATGGCTACTTCGTCGTCCCCGACATCCCTCACACCGAGTTAGAATGAACCATGGAACTCTATAACCTTGCAGCCCATCAGATTGTGGAGTTGGTGCGTCGGCGTGAGGTCTCAGCCACAGAGGTGCTAGAGGCAACGCTAGAACACATTGCCGCGGTGGATGGTCGTCCTGGTAGCCTCAACCCCGGGGAGGTGTTAGCGGAGGATGAACACAAAGTTCATGCCTTCATCACCCTGACGGCGGAACGCGCCCGTGCTCGTGCACAGCAGATCGATCGCCAATTGCGCGACGGGGAGGAGGTTGGTCCTCTTGCGGGTGTTCCTTATACGGTGAAGGATATCTTCTGCGTGGAGGGCACGCCCTCCACTGCGGGTTCGCGCATCTTGGCAAACTTCATTGCACCTTACACGGCGACGCCGGTGGCGCGCATGGAGCAAGCCGGTGCGGTGCTGCTAGGTAAGGTCAATCTGGATGAATTTACCTATGGCTCTTCCAACGAATCTTCCGCCTTCCAGCCCAGCCCACGCAACCCGTGGAATCTAGAGCGTGTGCCAGGTGGCTCATCGGGGGGTAGTGCCGCTGCCGTAGCCGCTGGGGAAGGAGCACTTTCCTTGGGCACCGATACAGCAGGCTCCGTCCGCCAGCCGGCAGCCTTCTGCGGCGTAGTTGGTCTCAAGCCCACCTATGGACGTGTCTCGCGCTACGGGCTGATTGCCTTCGGCTCTTCGTTGGATTGCCCCGGACCGCTGGGGCGCAACGTCACCGATGTTGCGCTGATGCTTCAGGTGATCGCTGGCGCTGACCCACACGATAGCACCGCTGCCCACGTGCCCGTTCCCGATTACCTGCGTGCCTTAGAGCAGGGCGTGCGCGGCTTGCGCATTGGCATCTCTCCTGATTACTTTCGCATCACCTATCCAGATCCACAAACCGGCGAGTTATATCAGGAGCCGATCAGCCCTGCGATCGAATCAGCCGTGTTGAGCGTGGCGGGCTTCCTGGCGCAATTGGGAGCGGATATTGTGGATGGCGTGCCCATGCCACATACCCGTTATGGCATCCCGGTCTATTTCGTCGTCTCGCGCGTGGAGGCAGCCTCCAACCTGCACCGCTACGATGGAGTCAAATACGGCTACCGCACTCCTGACCCGGTGCAAGACCTCACCGAAATGTACCGAAAGACGCGTGCCCAAGGCTTTGGGCTTCAGCCAAAATTGCGCATCCTGATGGGAATGTACGTCAGTGCGGCTCAGTATAGCCAACAGTATTACGTTCGCGCCCTCAAAGTGCGCACCTTGATTCGCCAAGACTTCGAACGCATCTTCGATCCGCAAGGACCCTATCGCCTCGATGCCCTGCTGACTCCCACCACTCCCACCACTGCCTTCCGCCTCGGTGAGGTTTATGGCGACTCGGTGTTGATGCAATTGGCAGACCAACTCACCGTGCCCGCCAACCATGCCGGCATACCAGGGCTATCCTTCCCGGCTGGCTTCGATCCCGATGGGTTGCCCATCGGTGTGCAGGTGCTTGCCCCCGATTTCGCCGAGGCAACCTTGTTCCGCATTGCACGCGCCTACGAAGAGGTGACCCAAGACCAACCTTGGCGCAAACGCAGACCTCCTATTCTCGACCAAAGCACAGGATGAACTAAACACAGATTTATCGAAATCAACCGCATTTTATGACAATAAAACTATTTACCATCGGTCATAGCAACCACGAAATAGAAAAGTTCATCAGCCTGCTTCGCAACAACCACATTGAGGTCCTGGTGGATGTGCGCACTTCCCCCTATAGCCGCCATCACCCCCAATTCAACAAAGATTCTCTAGAGAAAGACCTCGCTCATTCAGGCATTCTTTACATCTATGAGGGCAAGGACTTAGGTGGGCGTCCATCAGACCCAACCTGCTATAAGAACCAACGACTGCCCGATCAAGGGGCAGATTATTTACACGAGGTAAATTACAAGGAGGTCATGAAACGACCCTGGTTTCAAGGAGGCATCCAACGACTGTTGAAGATAGCCGAAACACAGACCACTGCCATCCTATGTAGCGAGGAGGATCCAGCAAAATGCCATCGCCACCATCTCATCGCAAAATACCTGATGTCCGAGCATCCGCAAGTAGAGGTCTACCACATTCGCGGAGACGGGAACATCCATAGCGCCGAGCAGATTCGCTCATCGGTGGATAAGCCGGAGGAAGAGCAATTGAAATTTTTCTAGGGGAAAGGTCATGAAAATCTATACCATCGGTTTTACCCAGAAAAGCGCTGAGACCTTCTTCGAACTTCTACGCCAACATAACGTGCGACGCCTGATTGACATCCGCCTCAAACCCAACGGTCAACTGGCAGGCTTTGCGAAACAAAGCGATTTACCATATTTCCTGAACAAACTGGTAGATGGTTGTCAATACATCTACATGCCCGAATTGGCTCCCACAGAAGAAATTCTTCAAGAGTACCGAAAGAGCAGGGATTGGCAACGATATGCCCAACGCTTTGAACGATTGATGGATGAAAGGAGAATTCCAGACGCGCTGAACAAGGAAGCATTTGAGAAGGAACTTTCTTGCCTCTTGTGCAGTGAACCCACTGCAGAAAAATGCCATCGGCGGCTAGTTGCTGAGCGACTAGCCGCACGATGGGGCAACGTGGAGGTCGTTCACCTATGAGGAAAAAAATCGTCATCACCGATCTCACCCGAATGAATCAAGGTCGGGTGTGTATTGCCGGCTATGATGAAAATGGAACGTGCATCAGACCGGTCCTCCCTCCGCCCGGCATTCAAGAACAAGCGCTTTACCAAGAAAGTCAACCCACTATTTTCCCATTTGCCATCGTGGAATTTGATTTTCTCGAACCAAATCCCCAACCGCCCCATACCGAGGATGTCTTCTATAATGAAAGTACTGTACGCTTGGTCGGTCGCTTGAACGAAGAACAACGGCGAAACTTGTTGGAGAAGACAGCCTGCCGAAGCCTGAAAGAAATCTTCGATGCACCCATTCATACTGATCCTGGTCATTATGTTATGAAGGGTCAAGGCACACGATCTCTTGGAACGCTTCAGCCAAAACAGATCGAATTGCAAATTCAGTCTCGAAATGAAGCGCCGGAATATCGCCTCAAGTTTACAGATGAAAGTGGAACATATTGTTTGAAAATAACTGATCTAACATGGCTCTATTACTGCAATGATCAACGAAGAAAAGGCGAACCAGGCTTCTTCAGCAAATTAACTATACATTTGAACCAATCCATCACCTATCTACGGGTTGGTTTAACCCGTCCAACCTGGGAAAAATACCCCGATAAATGCTTCATCCAAATTAACGGTGTATATACCTTTCCAGATTATCTCGAAGGCAAGATCTTTGCCGATTTTGCGCCGCAACCAAAAGGATAGAGAATAAGAGATGAGCGAATACGAAGCCGTTATCGGTTTGGAAACACACATTCAACTGAACACCCTCACCAAGATCTTCTGCGCCTGTAAAGCAGATTCGTGGAACGATCCGCCCAATACCAATATCTGCCCGGTCTGCACCGGTTTACCGGGGGTGTTGCCGGTGCTGAATCAGGCTGCAGTCGAGAAAGCCGCTCTGCTCGCCGTTGCCATGCATGCTGAACTACAACCCATCTCTTACTTCGACCGCAAGAACTACTTTTATCCGGATTTGCCCAAGGGCTATCAGATTTCGCAATATGATATGCCCCTGGCACGCGGCGGCTACCTCGATCTTCCCATGCCGGATGGAACCACCCGCCGCATTACCATCCAGAAACTGCACATCGAGGAGGATGCCGGCAAGACCAAGAACACAAACGGTCGCCGCCTGATTGATTTCAACCGTTGTGGGGTGCCACTGGTGGAGATGGTGACCGGACCGGATTTGCGTTCCGCCGAGGAAGCCGCCCAGTTCATCATCCGCTTGCGCCAACTCTTGCGCTGGCTGGACATCTCTGAAGCCGACATGGAGAAGGCTCACCTGCGTTGCGACGCCAACGTCTCGATTCGACCCACAGGCGCAACTTACCTCAACCCCAAGACCGAGATCAAAAACGTCAACTCCATCGTTGCCTTGCGCGATGCCATTCAGGCAGAGATTGAACGACAGATTCGCACTGTAGAAAACGGCAATCCCATCCAAGCCTGGACGTTGGAGTGGGACGAGGATGCCGGCGTGCTGCGCAAGATGCGTTCCAAAGAGACCGAAGCGGATTACCGCTATTTCCACGAACCCGATTTGCTGCCCATTCGCCTGGATGACGCCTGGCGCACACAGATAATGGCGCAACTGCCCGAACTACCTCTGGAACGACGTACACGCTTCATCGAACAATATGGTCTGCCCGTTTACGACGCCGACATTCTGACCGGCGAACGTAGCCTCTCGGATTACTTTGAAGCGGCACTACAAGCCTATCGTGGTGACCCCAAACGCATTTCCAATTGGCTGATGAACGAGGTGCTGCGCATGCTCAATGAGCGCAGCATCCTGGCGCGAGACCTGCGCCTGACACCTCAATACCTGGCAGAGATCATCCAGTTGGTGGATGCCGGCACGATCAATATCTCCACCGGCAAGAGCCTGCTCGAAAAGGTCGAGAACAGCGGTCTCTCCCCTCATGAGATCGTTGAGAAAGAAGGGCTGGCAAAGGTGAGCGATGAGGAAACCATTCGGGCGTTGTGCCGCGAAGTGTTGGCAGAAAGCCCCGAGCAAGTTGCTACCTATAAAGGTGGTAAGGTGACCATCTTGGGTTGGTTTGTTGGGCAGGTGATGAGGAAATCGGGTGGCAAAGCAGACCCACAACGGACGCGCGTCATCCTGGAAGAACTGCTCTCGCAATGAACTACGCAAGTTGCTCTCCACCTTACAGAATTGGTTGCGCGCGTTGGCAAACAGCCCTTAAAATTAACCATACGCAATGCGTTTTCGCAATCGAGGGCTTGTTCTGTTGCCCCTCGTTGAAGACTTAGAAGGAAGACATAGAGGGAGGTTCACGCCTTAACGGCTGATTGAAACATCACATCCTGGCTGTTGTCTTTCTCAGGAGGGAGATACTTATGGAAGCCAGAATCTCAATGGTATGGAATTGGCTCACTGCACCGAGTCCACGCCTCCGTGCAAACACACAACGCCGTCAGGCGCAACTTCTCGCAGGCATGTCGTTGTTCCTGCTTCTGCTCAATGCCGTGAGCCTCTGGCTTCTGTTCCCCGATTCCTTTGCTCGCGCGATTCTATTGGTAACCTTCGTGTTGCTACTCATCGCCTATGCCTTCAGCCGCAGCCCATCTTATCATCTCGGTGCAATCGGACTGATTGCCGCAACCTCCATCGCCAATTTTGGAATGACTCTGCACAATGGTAAAAGCCCAAACGTCCATGTTCTCAACTACTTGTGGTTGCCCCTACTGCTGACGCAAACCTTTTTCTCAACCCGAAGCATGGTTTCGCTCAGCGCGATCTTCGCCCTAGCGATGTGTAGCACGCCATGGCTTTTGCCACAAATCACACTATCGGAACTGCTGCAAGGACCGCTCTTTTTCTTGGCGATAACATTGGTGCTCTTGCTGGTTATCTCGCGTCATCGCAAAGTCGTCGAGGACGATCGCCAATCGGAACTGGCTGCCAAGGAGGAACGTTACCGCACCCTTCTAGAGACCACCTTCGAGGGCATCTGTGTCTCTACCGACGGAGTGATCACAGAGGTCAACCCGGGCTTCACGAACATGTTTGGCTACGAGCCCAAGGAGGTGCTCGGTAAACCTCTATGGAATCTCCTCTCAGAGCAATTCGCACCGATGCCCAAGAACTCGACCGAGGATATTCCTCCCTATGCCACGCCATTGCGCAAGAAAGACGGGGCGCTCATTTACGTTGAAACGCTCTCACGCTTGCAGAATTACCGCGGTCAAGTTATCCAAATTGTGGCGTTTCGCAATGTCACCGAACGGGTAAACGCCGAGCGAGCACTGCACCAGCAAAAGGCTCTGCTGGATGAAGTCCTCCAGGGGTTGCAAGAAGGCGTGGCGATTGTGGATGAACAGCAACGTGTGGCGTTCTGCAATCCAGCCTTCGCCGACCTGTTCGACCTAACCCCGGAAAGCCTCATCGAACAAAACCTGCTGACTTACGTGGATGAATGGGCGCGTCACAATCTCTCGCAGCAATTGACACTGAGCAAGAGTGGACAAGTCACTCGTCGCGAGGTCCCTCTGAAGACGATCAAAGGAAACCGCAACGTGCTACGGGTGACCACTTCGCAACGTCTTACGGCTACGGGAGAACACAAAGGGGTGTTCATGGCAGCCATGGACATCACCGAGCGAGTGAGAGCCGAGCAGGCATTGAACCAGAGCGAGCGCCTTTACCGCGCTCTGTTCGAGAACGCGAACGACGCCATCTTATTGCTCAACCTGGAAGGCATCCATCTTGCGGCAAACCCTAAGTCTGCCGAGGTCTTTGGATGTCCGGTCAGCGAGATCATTGGACAAAGTTTCCAAGACCTGGTGGCTCCCGAAGAATATCCCGATGCGATGCAGGTGAAAGAGGCTCTCCTGGCAGGGGAGATCGTTCCTCCCTACGAATGCACCATCCTGCGAAAGGATGGCTCTCGGTTGAAAGTCGAGGTCAATGCCTCCCTCGTGCGCGACCCCATGGGCAAGCCCCTATATATCCAGAGCGTCGTGCGCGATATCAGCGAGCGCCAACAGAGGGAAGAACGCATTCACCTGCAGGTGGAGCGATTGAAAGCCATTCGCGACATTGACCGAGCCATTACCTCCAGCCTCGACCTGCGTCAGATCATTGATGTTTTACTTCTGAAGACGGTTGAGCAACTGCACGTAGATGCAGCCGACATCTTGCTCTACAACCCTCAAGAGCAGACCTTGGAGATCACGTTTCGTCTCGGCTTTCACACCGGCGCCCTGCGCCACATCCATCTGAAACTCGGCGAGGGATATGCCGGTCGAGCCGCTCTCGAACAGCGCATCATCTCCATTCCCGACCTAACTGAGTCCCCCGGCGATCTGAGCCGTGCCACCTTGCTCACCTTGGAAGGCTTCAGGACCTACTATGCTGTGCCGCTCCTCACCAAGGGACAATTGAAGGGAGTGCTAGAGATATTCAGCCGCCGACATCTCCAACCGGAGCCGGAATGGGAGGAATTCCTCGAAGCGCTGGCAAGCCAAGCCGCCATTGCGATTGATAACGCCGAGTTGTTCCGCGATCTGCAACGTTCAAACGAGGAATTGACCCAAGCCTACGAATTCACTCTAGAAGGTTGGGCAAAGGCTCTGGAACTGCGCGATCGCGAGACCGAAGGTCACTGCCAAAGAGTGACCGAACTGACCTTGCGCCTGGGGCAGGCGATGGGCATGAGCGAGGCAGAATTAGCCGACCTACGTCGCGGCGCGCTGCTCCACGACATCGGGAAAATGGGCATTCCCGATAGCATTCTGCTCAAGCGCGGTCCACTGAGCGAAGAAGAATGGGAGATTATGCGTCAACATCCCGTCTATGCCTATCAAATGCTCTCGAAAGCCCCCTACTTGCGTCAAGCACTGGATATTCCCTACTGCCACCATGAAAAATGGGATGGCAGCGGCTACCCACGCGGTTTGAAGGGCGATGAGATTCCATTGGCGGCACGCATCTTCGCCGTGGTGGATGCCTGGGATGCGCTGAACACCGATCGCCCCTACCGCCTGGCCAGTTCCAAAGAGAAATCGTTGGAGGAGATTCGTACTCAAGCCGGCAAGCACTTCGATCCTAAGGTGGTCGAGACCTTCATCCGGCTGATCCAAGAAGAGGGCTAGATTGTTCACCTTAAGAGCAGCCACTCCAGCGGATCGACACGCCATCTGCAAGTTGATTTGTCTCGCACGCATCAATCCAACCGGATTGGACTGGCGACGTTTTGTGGTGGCGGTCTCCGAGAACGGAGAGATCATCGGCTGCGGGCAGATCAAACCTCACGCCGAGGGGAATCGCGAACTTGCCTCCATCGCCGTTGCTCCCGCCTGGAGGGGCAAGGGGGTGGCGCGCGCCATCATCGAACACCTGCTTGCCCAAGATCAAGAGCAGCACCCAAATCGTAGCCTCCACCTGATGTGCCGTTCGGGGTTGCGTTCATTTTACGAACAATTTGGCTTTCGCGTGATTCGAGAAGAAGAGATGCCGCCCTACTTTCGATGGGTGAGCCGCCTGGCGAACTTGCTGGCAAGGGTGAGAAAGGAGCAAGAGACTCTGTTGGTGATGAAGCACGATGAAAATGCTTGAACAGTTCACCTCTTCATCAACGAATTTAACAGCTCTCTCGCCGGTTGATCCTCCTTTGGAGGTATGTGGCTCATGGCATACTCCGCCAAGGCAGCAATGGTCAGGCTTGGGTTAACCCCTGGATTAGCGGGGACAATTGAACCATCCACGACAAACAACCCAGGATAGTTGTGCACCTGGCAAGTCAGGTCGACCACACCTTCTTGGGCATCGCGCCCGAAGGGGCATCCCCCAAGGATGTGGGCGGTGATCGGGATGTTGAATAGCCCCTCGTTCCACGAGCCGGCAGGCACCCCGTTGATCTTCTGAGCAAAGCGGCGCGTCACCCTGTGCCCGATCTCGATGTGGCTTGGTAGCGTACGTTCTTCATCAGGGAAGGATACCAGGTCACGACGGAAAAGGGTGAACAGACTGCGCCCGAGCCGCAAGCGGAGGCGATTGTCTTCGGTCTGCATGACCAACAAGATGGTGGTGCGAGATGCCCAACCTGGCAGAACGTGCGTCCGGAGGAAGTCGAAGGGATGTCGGATGACCTGCCAAATGGAACGGGCAATGCGCTCAAGGATGTTGCTGCCCGCCTCGATCAACGGCGCAGACATGTAACGCATCAGGGAGGAGCCCGCCGGATAACGCACCGGTTCAATGGCTGTTACCTCATCCGCCTGGAAGATGGAGGTGATTGCAATGCCCTCGGAATAATTAACCTTCTTCTCTCGACTGGTGGCACCTAGGAGAGATTCGCTGTTTGTGCGCACCATATCGCCAAGCCGTAGCGAGAGAGCCGGCAAAGAGCGCGTGACGTCACGACAGCGAAAGAGCAACCTAAGCGTGCCAAGCGTGCCCGCAGAGACAACGACATGGCGGGCACGCACACGCCTCTCCGGCTTGAACAGCCAGGCTGTGCTGCTGCGGTAAACCACTTCGTAGCGAGCGCCGTCGGTTTGATCGGGCGGCAAGGGACGAATATCCCTCACCTCGCACTCTGCCCTCACCTCAGCCCCCCACTTCTCCGCGAAAAAGAGATAATTCTTATCCAACGTGTTCTTGGCATTGTAGCGACAGCCGACCATGCATCCACCACAGTGGGTGCAACCACGGCGTGCCGGACCCTCGCCACCGAAATAGGGGTCAGGCACCTCTTTGCCTTCCTCACCGAAGAAAACCCCCACCTGAGTGGGTTGGAAAGTGTGCCCCATTCCCAGTTCACCTGCGACCTCCTTCAATGCCCGATCGGATGCCCATAAGCGCGGGTTGTTTGTGACACCCAACATGCGCCGAGCCGTCTCGTAATGTGGACGCAAGATCGCCCTCCAATCTGCCAGGTGACGCCAGGCAGGTGCTTCGAAGTAATGTTCCTCGGGCATGACCAGCACATTGGCATACCCCAGGCTGCCACCGCCCACCCCGTTGCCGTGCAGGACGAAGAGATGACGGAAGGGCGTGATTTGCAGAATGCCAAAGCAACGCAGAGCCGGAGCCCATAGATATTTCCAGACAATCCAATTGGTGGAGGGAAAATCTTGATCACGATAGCGCTTGCCGCGCTCCAAAACCAACACCCGATAGCCCTTTTCGGTCAAGCGCATGGCAGAAACGCTGCCACCAAAGCCTGAACCAACCACCACGAAATCGAAGGTCTCTACGTTCTGCTGAGCGTTGTTCACTGTTACCTCCCACGGGGGATGTTGGGCACTACTGCACGCTATCAGTATACCTCCAATTGAAATAACCTGGTAAGAAGCAGGGTAGGCAGGGAGGCGCAATGCTTGAATAACACGACCACAGGGTTAACAGATTTATCAGGAAATTCTATAATTATTGCATTATAATAAATTCATAAATCAATGATTGTTTTATATAAATAGCAATTTAATTGGTATTCCATAACAAAGGAGCACAAAAATGCAAAAGATTAGGTATCTACAACGGTTTATCCTATTCTCGATGTTGTGTTTGGTCTTCCTCCCGGCTCTGCCAAGCGTCGCCCTGGCAAAAAGCCAATCCGTTCCCGTAAATCTACCCATCGGGATTTTACTGAGATCAAACCAAACGATAGATTATCTGAATGCACGTTTGCTCCCCGGCGATGTTGTGTTGAAGGTGACCTCCGGCAACCTGAAGGACCTCCAACCGTTAACCAAAATCCGAAACGCCCAAACGATGATCGGCTTCCCCAAAGGCTATTCTGGTGATCCCTCGAAGATCCTAGCCGAGGCAAAAGCCAAGAGAATCCGGATGGTGGGCTATGATCTGGAAGGCACTCTGTCGGAGCAGGAGAAGATGAAGCGCGAAAGAAAGTTGTACCAAGCCGCCAAGAAACAGGGACTCTTCTTCATGTTCAACCCCGGGCACCGCGACCTGGAACGCAACTACCAAAGTTACGCTCCTTACACCGACGCCTTCCTGTTTGGTTCGCAGGGCTATCAACATTTGAATAACTATGCCCAAATCGTCGCTGAGAAAGTGGCACAATTCAAGAAGGCAAAGCCCGGCATCCAGGTCTGGGTGCAGGTCTCGGTCAACCCACCGGGCGACCGCGAACGCACCGCCGAAGAGGTTCTGGCAGACATCCAAGCCATCGCCGGTGTGGCAGACGGCATCTTCATCTACTACGAACCTGAACGTTGGTCTGTCGTACAGGCAGTTTTGGACCAGATACGCCCGCCTCGATAATTGTTTTCCCTCAACGAGCCACCGCCGTCTTCACCGCGCTTAACGGCACCATAAACGGTTTGTAAACCCTCTGAGGAGCAAACTTTCGTACAATCCATTACAAGAGTGTTAGTTCGATTGATGGCGTTCTCGTTATAGAATAATTATGATGAATCTTTCGTAGGTTCGTTGAGAAGGCGGTATGAGCAAGATGCGAGGGTCATCTTGGGTATCACTTTCGAAGGTTCTACGGGGGATGTTAGGTGGACTCTTGCTCTGCCTCATTTCAGGTATATTGGCGGTTCAGGCGGCAACGTTCCAGGTCAACGACGAGCCGGTCTACATACCACTGATACTGGGTGGAGGCAGTTCTCAGCAAAATCCACCCGTCAACGACCTGCAGAATGTGCCCATTGGGTTGGTCCTTCGAGGTCCGGCAGAGAATGAGATCGAGTTCCTCAACCAACACCTACTGGAGAACGACCTCGTATTGCAAGGGTTGTTTCGCGGCGAATCCGACCTCGCGCTGCTGGACCAAATCACTGCGTGTCAGAGAGGGGTGGGACTGCCGGCGAATTTCGAGGGCGATCCAAGCCCGCTCCTGGCTCAGGCGAAAGCCAAGGGCATCCTCTTGGTTGCCTACGACTTAGAAGGACATTTAGGGTTGAGCATCGACGAGATTGTCGCGCGACAAGAGGCAATGTACGGCATCGTCAGCCGGTACGATCTCACCTTCATGTTCGGCACCCGCATGAGAGCCATCGAAAGGCACTACGAGGCATTTGTGCCCTACACCGATGCAATTGTCGTGCAAGCGCAGAACTATCAAGGGCGCGACGATTACCAGACTCTGGTGACCGACCTGGTCAATGCCATTCGAGAAGCCAAGCCCGGCATCATGGTTTGGGTGCAAGTATCGGTCAATCCAACGGAAAACCCACAGATCACTGCACAGGAGGTGCTCGAGGACATCTATCAAATCACAGAGGTTGCAGACGGTATCTTCATTTATTACGAGCCTGAGCGATGGCAGGTTGCCCGCCAGGTGATCGAACAGTTACGCCCATTGAAATAGCGTCCGTTGATGTTCTCAGCATTACGGAGGTGAGTTAGCGAACCTTTCGAGTCCAAAGCATCCTTCCACATCGGGAGAGCTCCCACGGTGATCAACCCTGTGGGAGCTCTTTACCTATCCGATCATCCATGTTCTTCAACGAGGGATCAAATCAAGCCCACCTGCTTGCCAACCTTTTCAAAGGCTACCAGCACCTGATCCAGTTGTTCATCCGTATGGGTTGCCATGTAACTGGTGCGCAACAATTGCATTCCTTGGGGCACTGCCGGGGAGATGACCGGGTTGACGAACACCCCGTTCTCGAAGAGCAGTTTCCAGGTCAGAAAGGTGAGTTGATCATCGCCGATGATGATGGGGATGATAGGAGATGCTGAGTTGCCGGTGTTGAAGCCCATCTGTTGATAGGCAATGCGCATGCGTTCGGCAATCTGATTGACACGGGCAATGCGCTCCGGCTCCTCACGCATCACCTGAAGGGCAGCCAGTGCAGCTGCGGCATTTGCCGGGGGAATGCTGGCACTGAAGATCAACGCCCGGGCAAAGTGCTTGATGTAGTGAATAACATCTTCGTCGCCAGCGATGAAGCCTCCCAAAGAGGCAAAGGACTTGCTGAAGGTGGACATGATCAGGTCCACTTCGTCCGTCAGGTTGAAGTGAGCGGCGGTACCCCGCCCTCCACCCAAGACGCCGATGGCGTGGGCGTCATCCACCATCAAACGTGCCCCGAATTTCTTGCAGAGCGCAACCAGTTCGGGCAGTGGGGCAATATCCCCTCCCATGCTGAACAGCCCATCCACCACTACCAATTTCCCTTTATCCTCGGGCAGCGCGGCAAGCACCCGTTCCAAATCCGGCATGTCGTTGTGGCGAAAGCGCTTGGTCTCACCCCAAGAAAGGCGCGCCCCATCCACAATGCTGGCGTGGTCATCCTTATCTAGAATGACCGCATCTCCTCGTCCCACCAAGGCGCTGATGGTGCCCAGATTGGTCTGCATGCCGGTGGAGAAGACCAACGCCGATTCCTTGCCGACCCACTCCGCCAGTTCACGTTCCAGTTGCTCATGCAGTTCCAATGTTCCGTTGAGAAAGCGCGAGCCGGTGCAGCTGGTGCCAAAGCGGTCTATTGCCTGCTTGGCAGCCTGGCGCACCTTGGGGTGAGTCGTCAGCCCTAAATAATTGTTGGAGCCACACATGATCAAACGGTGTCCTCGGTAGGATGCAACACTACCTTCGCTCTCACTTAAAGGGATAAAATAAGGATAAAAGCCAGCCTTGATTGCCTCTTTGGCAGCCGTGAACCCACGGCATTTTTCAAAAATGTCCATCATCTTCGCCTCCATAAGCCCATGGTGTGCAAAGCAGTGAAATCCATTTATAGGGCGACTACGTCGCCCCCTTCTCTCGTTCCATCGCCAATGTGCGTCTGGCACGTACCACCAGTAAATCCATGAGGGGATAGACCCCATTCCCCAAGAGCCCGATCAGCCAATACAGGATTTGACTATCCAACCCGGGGATGATGACATAGCGACGACGCATCACCCCGCGCAAGATGGCTTTTGCTACCACTTCGGGCGAAACAACTGAAGCCATGCTGCTGAGCGCCTTGGTCTCGGGTGGCTTGAAGCGATTGTCGTACGCCAATTGAGGGGTATCTGTATCGGGTGGGAAGACAATGGAGACGTGAATCCCCAGTGGCTTCAATTCCGCACGCAAGGCGTCGGAGAACCCCCGCACGGCGTATTTCGAGGCACCATACGCAGTGTAACCGAACAGCCCGATCACTCCCGCCATCGAGGAGATGTTGACAATATGTCCCGATCGGCGCGCCAACATGCCCGGCAAGACCGCCTTGACAACATGGACTGTGCCAAAGTAATTCACCTCCATCATCCAACGGAAGATTTCCAGCCCCAGGTCTTGAACGTAGCCTGGATGGGCAACCCCGGCGGAATTGACCACCAAATCGGGGACGCCGACGCACGCCTCCACCTCTGCAATGGCTTGTGAGACCTGCAGAGCATCACTCACATCGGCTGAGACGAATCCGAACGATTGCTGCGGGGTACATCGTTCGGCTTGCACCTGACGTAGAGCACCTTCTAGTTCCGGTTGGCGACGCGCCAATAGCCAAACATGAGCGCCTTGGGCAGCCAGCAAGCGCGCCACTGCCAAACCGATCCCGCTAGAACCCCCGGTAATCAGCGCGATTTGGTCTCGAAATCTCACCGCATTCTTCATTGACGGGTACTATACTCCAAAACACCGATCCTGTGAGGGAGTTGCTCATCGTCTCTTCACCTCGACCCACAATCTCTGCCCATCCGTGGTTAGGTGAATCCAACCATTTCGATCTGTACGCAATAGATTATACCCTTCAACAGCCTCCAGAGTCTCTTCGGAAGGTCGTCCCTCTCGATCGTCGGAGGCTACGCTGAGCAGAATCACCTGAGGGTGCAAGTTCTCGATCCATTGGGGTGGATTGGCAGGAGCATAACCGCCTTCTGCCAGCAGCAGAGCCGTCACCGTACCGACCTCTGCACCCCATTGGAAGGACTCGAAGTCTTCAAAGGTAACACCCAAAGGGAGCAGTGCACGAAAGTTCTTCCACTCGAGCCACAGGATAGCCCCACGCCGATTGCATCGCAACACACGCAATTGAGCACCCTGCCCGAGGTCGAGGGCATCCCCCGCCTGCGCTAGGGTGAGAGGTACCCCCTTCTGCTGGAGCGTAGCATACAAGACTGCGGCACTGCGCGAGGCATTCGGTCCTCCAGCCCACAGAACTGCCCCAATCGGATACCGTTCAACCAAGCGCGGCAGGGCTGCAATGTGTTCATCTAACGGGTTTGCCACCACCAGGAAATCCAATCGAGGACGGAACCACGGCAAGCGTTGCCCTAGAGAGGTAGAGAGCCGACTCGGGCTATTTCCGCCGTTGATCAATGCATAGCGCCCGGTGGGGGTTTGGATGAGGATGGCTTCTCCATTGCCCACGTCGAAGAGGGTCAATTGCAACCTACCATCGGGTGCATGTAAAACCGCATGCCACGCCAGCACGGTCACAACCCCTAAGGCGGAAAAGACGAGCGAGGGCTTCAGCCAAGGCACGAGATTGGCGAGGCGCGCCCTTCCAAAGGTGACGCCGAACAGCACCGCATACCACATCAACGCCGCACCCAGGCTCATCTCCCCAACGTAGGTCACACCTTCAGAGAGGTTGCCAAACAACTCTACCGCACCGATGGTGAAGGCAACAAAAGGATAAGCCAACAAAGCCAGAAGGTTGCCCAAGGGCAACCACACCAAACCCAACAACATCGCCAGGGCAGAGAGGATCATCAGCGGAGGTTGAGCCGGCAGGACGACCAGGTTCGCCGGCAAAAAGACCAGGGGAACGCGCTGAAAGAGCAGCAATAGGATGGGGAAGCTGGTCAATTGAGCCGCAAGCGTGACCAACAGATACTCGCTGATCGGATCGACCAATTTCTGAAAGAAGGTAGCAGGCAGGTGGCGGGCAACCCATGCGGCAAACGCCCGCGAAAAGGGTTCGGCATAGAGCACCAACCCTAATGTCGCCGAGAAAGATAGTTGAAAGCCGGCATCCCAAAGGAGATTGGGGTTGACCGCCGCCATCGAGGCAGCCACGAACGCCAGGCTGTTGAGCCCAGCCTGCCGACGCCCAATCCCGGCTGCCAGCAGGGAGAGACCACCCATCAAGGCAGCGCGCACCACCGGCGCCTCAGCGCCAACCAACACGGCATACAGTGCAATTCCCACTCCGGCTGCCAGCGCGCCACGCCATTGCCCCAACCCACGCGTGAACCATCGCACGAACAACGCCGATACCAACGCAACATTGAACCCACTGATGGCAACGATGTGAGCCGTGCCACTGCGCTGAAAAGCCTCCCAGAGAGATTTTGGGATGTTGCTCTCGTTGCCCAACAAAATGCCTGCCAGCAATGCCCCTTCTGGGTCCTGCCATAGGCGAACGATCAACCCATTGGCACGCTCTCTCAAGGCATAAAGAGCCCTCAGAAGCGGATTTCCGCCCTGCCAGGGGAGACGCGTACCCTTGGCATTGGGCATGTAGGCATAGACGCCATGGCGGGCTAAATACTGGCGATAGGAGAAGTCCTCGCCCTCAGGAGGTGTTTGGAGAATGCCACGCAGTTGAACGCGATCACCATAGTGCCACACCCCCTCGACGGGGAGGCGCGCCAAAACCAGACCATGCACCGGTACAAAGGGCAATCCCTCTGCAGGGCTGACCACCTCGCACCTCACCCGTAATTCGATGGCAGTATCGCGCACTCGCGGCGGTTCGACGATCACGCCACGCAGGACAACCTGGTCTGTTGCATCCAGGTAGGCAGTGATGAAATCCTGCGCATCGAGATCGGGCTGCGCTGCGTGATAACGGGCTGCCCCAAGGAGGAACATCAACAGCAGGAACGATAGGAAGGATGCACGAGAAGAGAAGGGTGCAAACAAGCCCGGCGAGACCCAACGAAGCAAAGGATGAAGGAGAGACAGCATGGATTTAGACATATACAGTGCAAACAAGCCCGGCGAGACCCAACGAAGCAAAGCCATGCTCAAGACAACCAAGAGCAAAGCAGCCAAGATCAGGATCAGCCACACCGTCCCACTCAACGAGACGATGTCAGCCAGCAGGATGCCCGAAAGAAAGAAGAGCGAAGCCCAAAGCAAAGGCATGGGAACAGGGCGATAGCCTAAAAGAGAGACACTGCGAAAGGCTCGCCGGTTTTCGCGGCAAGGCTTTACGAGGCGCTACAACAAGGCGATTGTATCATGAATGCGCAATGTATCCATCCACTCTGCATCCACGATCTCTCACCCTAATGGGGTATAAAGAAATTCAAAATTGTAGTTAATTTATTTAATAATTAACCCTTGACAAATTCAATATTTTAATTATAATATCAATCATCCGAAAGAATGAGTTGGTTCGAATAGGAAAGGAGAATCCGAAATGTATCAACCAACCATGGAATTCATGAAGGCTCATCACCAGTTGCTGCTCGAACAGGCTGAGACCGCCCGTTTGCTCAAGCAGGCCCGCAAAGAGAACATCCGCCTGAGGGATCGGCTACTGTGGCACATGGGCGAGGCATTGATCATCCTGGGCTATGCTCTGAAACGCTTCTCTCGCAACGCCGCCTCCGAGACATCTCTGCCCATCTTCGATATGACCTAGGAGGAGGGCACCGTGAACACCTTACCCAGAAAATGCCCCCTCTGCGGTGGAGAAATCTTGGTCACTCGCTTGCATTGCCGCGAATGCGATTCCACCATCGAAGGTCGCTTCATCCCCGGTCCCTTCGAGAACTTGACCCCTGAGCAATTGAGTTTCATCGAAACCTTTGTGCGCTGCGAGGGCAAGATCACCCGCATGGAGGACGAGATCGGTCTCTCCTACCCGACCATTCGCAACCGATTGCACGAGATCATTCGAGCCATGGGCTATGAACCCGGCGCCGAGGAGCCGAGCGGCATTCCCGAAGAGACACGGCGACGCATCTTAGAGGATTTAGAGCAAGGCAGGATCACCTATGAAGAGGCAATGCAATTGTTGCAGGAGGGTGAAGCATGAGCGAATTCAAGCAATCTGTACCTACCTCCCCCAACCCCCAAATCGTGGTTCAAGCCGATGGCAATCTGTGGCTCAAGGGTTGGGATAAGTCCGAGGTGCTCGCCTCGAGTTCGGAGAGCGAGGACCTCACCGTAGAACAACACAACGACGAGGTGATCATCTACTGCCGCGAGGATTGCACCCTGCGAATCCCCCTGGCAGCCAACGTCCAGTTGAAGCATGTGCATGGGCAGGCAACGATCAAATCACTGGAAGGCGACCTGCACGTTGATGAAGTTGATGGGAACCTTACCTTGCGCAATGTGAGCACGACCACCATTCAATGCGTCAACGGCAACCTCACCGTACAGGATGTGGATGGCGATCTCACCATCCACACGGTGAATGGCAATGTCATGGTGAAGGATGTGCACGGGGACCTGCTCATCGAGGCGTCCATTTGCGGCAATGCAACCTTGAACGACCTAGATGGCAACGCCTCTGCCAAGGTGGAAGGCAACCTCATCGTGCGCCTCGATCCTCAACCGGGAAGCTCTCATCACTTCGAGGCAGAAGGCAACCTCACCTGTCGCCTGCCGACCGATGCCAGCGTGACGATCGAGGTGCGCAAAGCGGAGCGCATCCAGGCGAATCTACCTGCAATCCCCCAAACCTCTGCACCCGCCCGTGCCCCATACACGGTGGTGCTCGGCGATGGAGATAGCACCTTGACCCTTTCCTCCGCAGCCATCGTGCTGGTAACTACAGAGGCAACCGATTGGAAGGCAGGTAGAGTGGAGGCAGATGTGGATTGGACGGAAGATTTCGAGGTCGCTGCCGAGACCATCACCGAACAGGTGCAGCGCCAGATCGAGAAGCAGATGGAAATGCTCGAACGGCAACTGGAGAACCAAATGGAGAACCTCACTCGGATCGGTCAGCGAAGTGGTCTCTCCCCAGAGCAACTGGAGCGCATTACCGAGAGAGCACGGGCAGCCAGCGAACGCGCCAGCGCACGTGCCAAGGCAAAGATGCAGCGTGTAGAGGAGAAATTGCGCCGCAAACTGGAACATGCCAGGCTACAAGCCGAGCGAGCCGCCCGTGACCGACGGCGACGGAGCGTCCAATTTACCTGGATGGCGGAACCCCCTCCTACAGAAACCGAGAGAGAGCCGGTCACCGACGAGGAAAGGCTGATGATCCTCAAAATGGTCGAGGATAAGAAGATCACCCTCGAAGAAGCCGAAAAGTTGCTCAAAGCCTTGGAAGGCGAAATCACATGAGGTGTCGCATGATTGCCAAAAACGAACGATGGCAGATTCTCGAAATGATCGAACAAGGGTTGATCACCGCCGATGAAGGAGTGCGCCTGCTCCAAGCCTTGGAAGGAGTCACCTCCGGCAAGCAGGTTCCTGGAGAAGCAACGATCGAAACCGCCGAGCCACCCTCACCCCAAGATGCCTCCGCTGCTGAGACGAACGAATCCCAAGGAAAAGCAGGGAACGAGCCGATCCGGGCAAACCTAGCGCGCTGGCGGCGTTGGTGGTCTCTTCCCTTTTGGGTGGGGGTTGGCATCCTGCTGCTCGGCGCCGGGCTGATGGCTTGGGCAATCCAGACCTCCGGGCTTGGTTGGTGGTTTGCCTGCGCCTGGATACCCTTCGCCCTGGGCTTGGCGGTGACATTCCTGGCTTGGAACAGCCGCACGGCACGCTGGCTTCATCTGCGCATCCGCCGAAAGCCGGGCGAAGAGCCGGCAACTTTTGCCCTCAGTCTCCCTTTGCCCATGCGCCTGACGGCGTGGTTCTTGCGTACCTTCGGTCACCACATCCCCCATCTACAAACTACCGGTCTGGACGAGGTTCTCCTAGCCCTTGAGCAAAGCACTTCATCGCAAGAACCCTTCTACGTAGAGGTGGATGAAGGTGAGGATGGAGAACGCATTGAGGTCTACATCGGTTGAGGAGGTCTACCATGGCAACTGCTGAAGAGAGAATGAAGATTTTGCGCATGATACGCGATGGCAAGATCACCGCTGAGGAGGGAGCAAGGTTGTTGTCTGCCCTGAGTGCCAGCCGCAAGAGCACCCCTAAAACGTCCTCACGGACAGGTGGACAAGGGCGTTGGTTTCGCGTTCGGGTGACCGACATGGTCACCGGAAGGACCAAGACCAGCGTGAACATCCCCATCGGGTTGGTGGAGTGGGGGCTTCAGATCGGCGCGCAATTCGCCCCTGAGGTAGCCAACCTGGATAAAGAAAGTTTGATGGAGATGTTACAATCTGGCATCGAAGGCAAGATCCTCGATGTGGTTGACGAGGAAGATGGAGAACACATCGAAATCTACATCGAGTGAGGCGATCTGCCTGCCGAGAACGAATCCTTGGTAGACATCGTTACCGTTTGAACAGTTCGACAGACTGAAGCGTATTAATGATGGAGTTTAAACGAGATGCTTCCCGTTGGCACACGACACCCCCCCTCTGTGTTGGGCTTGCTTCTGGTGGTCATCCCGAGCATTGCCATTGCCTTCTACCTCATCATCTCGCTGACGACCGGGGACTGGTTGTGGTTCAACCCCACTTTCGATGAGACACCACGGGCGATCCTCGTCCATTGTTACGGAAAGACACTTGAGATTGAACCGGGATCATATCACTTTGGTGCACTCACCGAGATCGTCAACAAAGCACTCTCCGGGCGCAAGCGATGGGACTCGCTGAGCCTTTCGGCAGCCACCTACCACGATTACCAAACCCACCCCAAGATGGCTGCCTTAGAGTTGTTCTACCACGAACCCGTTCGCATCCACACCACATATAAGTTCTTCTCGGAGGTTGAAAGTCTCATCATTCCCCTGGATGGTCGTCACGCGGAGACGCTTGCTGTGTTTGGGCTCAATCGGGGGATACCCTCCGCTGGTTCGTTGCACATCAAAACCACCCAACCCATTCAAGAGTACTTGCGCAATCAAAAACTCTGCCCCATCGGAACGAGCGGCGACTGATTTCGTGATACAATCCATCCGTTATCATCGAAGGCATCATTGAAGACGGATAATAGGCGACCAACAGGCTTTTCGTCCTTTGCCATCATCTGGATTGGTCAGGCGATTTCGTTGCTCGGCACCAGCATGAGCAACTTTGCCTTGACCGTTTGGGCATACCAGATGACCGGCTCAGCCACTGCTTTGGCATTGGTCGGTTTCTTCTACACCGCTCCCCTGTTGCTGGTCAGCCCAATCGCCGGGGCGATCGTCGACCGTTCCAACCGTAAGATAATGATGATGCTCAATGACCTAGCAGCAGGGATGGCGACCTTGGGCATCCTCATCCTAAACCTCACCGGTTCCCTCCAAATCTGGCATTTGTATGTGGTTGCAGCCATTGCCGGCACGTTTCAGACCTTCCAATGGCCGGCATACTCGGCAGCCATCACGATGATCGTGCCCAAGGAGCATTACGCCCGTGCCAATGCCATGAACGAGTTAGCCGGCAACAGTTCAGGGGTGTTTGCCCCTCTTTTGGCTGGAGCCTTGTTGGGCATCATCGGATTGACCGGCATCTTGTTGATTGACGTAGCCACGTTCGTCTTCGCCATCGGTGCCTTGCTCTTGGTGAACATCCCGCAGCCAAAGGCTTCGGCAGAAGGAGAGCAGAGCAAAGGAAGTTTATGGAAGGAATCGCTCTTTGGTTTTCGTTACATCTTCGAACGCCCCAGCCTGTTGGGATTGCAGATGGTCTTCTTGATGGGCAATTTCTTCAATGGCATTGCGTTTGCCGTATGGGCACCCATGATCTTAGCACGCACCGACAATAATGCACTCATCTTCGGCAGCGCCGAGACGGCTGGAGCCATCGGCGGTGTGGTGGGTGGTGTGGTGATGAGTGTCTGGGGCGGTCCCAAGCGCCGCGTGCATGGCGTGTTGCTAGGTTGGATGCTCTCCGGCTTGCTGGGTACTTTGCTCGCCGGGTTGGGGCGTGGCTTGCCCATCTGGGCAACTGCCATGTTCTTCAATGCTTTTCTGGTGCCGCTCATCAACAGTTCGAACCAAGCCATCTGGCAAGCCAAAGTGCCTCCAGACCTGCAAGGACGTGTCTTCGCCATCCGCAGGCTGATCGCCTGGCTCGTCAGCCCGCTCTCTATGCTCATCGCCGGTCCGCTGGCGGATTTCATCTTGGAACCACCGATGCGCCATCCTAGCCTGCTCAGTGAACTCTTCGGTTGGCTCGTCGGCATCGGTCCCGGCAGCGGTATGGCGCTCATGTTCATCTTCGCCGGGTTGATGATGGCATTGGTCGGGATGGCTGGCTACCTTGTTCGCATCGTGCGAGAGGCTGAAACCATCCTCCCAGACCACACAGCCACCCCCCACGTAACCACAGACCTGACCTAGCGACTACAGGCACTATGGAAAAAGACGGAGTATAATCTTACTCCATGCCCACCCTCGAACAAGCCCGCGCCTGGTATTCTCCAACCGATCCGGTTCACGGCTTCGACCACGTGCTGCGCGTCTACCGCACGGCGGAAAGGCTCGCCCTGGCGGAGAACGCCGATGTGGACATTGTGCGCGCCGCGGCGCTACTGCACGATGCCGAGGGTAGTGCCACCGTCGGCGGCGACCATGGCAGGTTAAACCACCATCAAGCCTCCGCGGAGTTTGCCCGCCAGGTGTTGCAAGCCGAGGGCTGGTCGGAGGAACGCATTGCTGCCGTGCAACACTGCATTCGCGCCCACCGCTTTCGCGATAACTCGGAAGCACCTCAAACACCGGAGGCGAAAATCCTCTTCGATGCAGATAAGTTGGACGTAATCGGTGCCATCGGGGTTGCTCGCACGATCGCCTTCAGCGTAGTCGTCGGGCAACCCATCTACGCGCCGCCTTCCGAGCGTTTCCTACAAAGCGGAGAGAAGGAACCCGGCGAACAGCACAGCGCCTATCACGAATATCTCTTCAAATTGCGTAAGATCAAGGAGATGCTCTACACCCCAAGTGGTCGGGCTCTGGCAGAGGAAAGACATCGCGTTCTGGAAGAGTTCTTCGAACGGTTGGCTGACGAGATGCAGGGCAGAGCCTAACAAAAGTGTGACTTGCCCTAAAGGGAGGTCTAGACTACAATAACACCCATGAACACAACCACAGGTCCCATTTTAGTGATAGAAGACCTTCCTAACATCCTGGAATTGCTGGAGGTCACCCTGCGCTTCAAAGGCTATCATGTGGTGACCGCCCGCAATGGGCAGGAAGCCATGGAATACATTGCCAAGGAACAACCGGCGCTCGTGATCACCGATGTGCTGATGCCCAAGATGGATGGTTTTTCCCTCGCATATAAACTGCGCACGAATCCACAGACCAGCCGCATCCCCATCATCTTCCTCTCCGCTACGTATGTAACTCCGGAAGACAAGGAGTTTGCCCTCAGCCTAGGGGCAGTGCGCTTTCTGGAGAAGCCGGTGGACACCGAAGAGTTCCTGCTCACCGTTGCCGAGGTGCTGACCGAAAATGAGGGCATAGACAAACCCACCTTGGATGAGCGCGCCTTCTACCTGGGCTACCGCGAGCGTTAGGAGGTCAAAGTGCACCACATGAATACCCAAATCCTACGCACCGAACGCCTGCTGAAGACCCTGCCCGCCAACCAGAAGGCAGCCTTTGTGACCCTGCTCATGGAAGCGCGCGAACAACGCCAGCAGATCCAACGCGAACTGGACGAGGTCTGTCGCATCTTACCCCACTTCGATAGCGAGCCAACCTAGAGGGCATTCACACCGTGGAGAGACCCACATTAACCCTCCTCGAATCCCTAGCACGCCGAGCCGGGGACATCCTCAGAACGGGCTTCGGACGTTGCCATCGCGTCACCCACAAGGGAGAGATCGACCTGGTCACCGAGATGGACCAACGTTCAGAGGCGTATTTGCTCGGCGAGATTCGCCGTTCCTTTCCCGACCATTCCATCGTCAGCGAGGAGAGCGGTGGGGTGAGAGGGGAAGGCAACGGGCAGTGGTTCATTGACCCTCTAGATGGCACCATCAACTATGCGCATGGCGTGCCTATCTTCTCCGTATCCTTGGCTTATGCCGAAAAGGGTGTACTGCAACTCGGCGTGGTCTATGACCCGATGCGCGATGAGTGCTTCAGTGCCGAGCGCGGCTGTGGCGCTTGGTTGAATGGGCAACCCATCCAAGCCTCGCCCACCAAAGATTTAAACAACAGTTTGCTGGTTACCGGCTTTCCTTATGACATACGTACAAACGCCGATAACAATTTGGACCATTTCATACGCCTAAATCTGCTCACCCAAGGGGTGCGCCGATTGGGCTCAGCTGCCTTGGACCTGTGCTACGTTGCCGCTGGGCGATTCGACGCCTTTTGGGAGATGCGCCTCAATGCTTGGGATGTCGCCGCGGGAGGATTGATCGCCCAAGAAGCCGGGGCAGTGGTCACCAACATGCATGGTGGGGAGGACTTTCTCTCGCCGCCCCAATCCATCCTAGCCGCCAACCGTTACCTCCACCCCATTCTGCTCCAATTGCTCAACGAAACGAAGGCTTGAGTTTTCCTCATTCCTCCTGGCGCAGCAGCCGTTCTAACTCACGTAAGTCAATGCGTGAGGTCAGGTCGAGGCTGAGCGGAGTCACCGAGACAACGCGCTTGACACGCACGGCGTATACATCCGTATCTTGCGGCTCCTCCAAGTGACCCTCCGAGGTGCGATAACTGACGATGCCCGGCTGACTCCAGGAGCGGCGTTCGGGCGGGATGGGCTCGTAATAGCGCCGATGCGAGAGACGGGTGATCTGCCATGGGGTTTGTGGCGTGGCATCTGAAGGCACATCTACCTTGAGCACGTGCACGTCCCAAGGCAGGGTGCGAGTGAGCAACAGGCGACCGAAGTACGCCGTAAAGTAACCCGCGGTGGAAAAATCAATCTCTGGCGAATAGGAGAAATGAAAGCGCTCCTCGGTCTCTAACGAGATGGCTAGGGCAGGGATGCCCATCGAGGCAGCCTCGAGGGCAGCGCCGATCGTCCCAGAGATGGTGATGCCTGTGCCGAGGTTCTCACCGTAATTGATGCCCGAGACGACCAAATGCGGCGGCTTGGGTAGAATCTCCAAAATGGCGTGAAGCACTGCCTGCGCTGGCGTACCTCCAATGGCATAGACCGTCCAATCTTGCCCATTGACGTGCATGACTTGCGGTTGAATCATCCCATCTGAAGTGCTGGGCAGACTGCGCCCAGAACCAGAGAGTTGTTCCCGCGGAGCCACCACGTGCACAAACCCCAACACCGAAAGGGCTTGGGCAGCCGTCCACAAGCCAGGCGAGCGGATGCCATCATCGTTTGTCAATAGAATCTGGGGTTTTTCCTTCTGGTTGACCGAGGTGCTCATCGTCTCAACATCCATAAAGGTGTTCTCGACCGGATGTAGCCGTCTTCACGACCTAGCTGACGCGCTGCTCTGCTTCCACCTCGCTCAATGGAGGTGGCTTGCGCCACAGGGCAGCGACGAGAGAACCCAAACGCCACAAGGCGTGCATGAACCACGGTCGTTCGCACAGGCGATAACTCCACCAGGCAATCGCCCAACGGATGAGCAGGTAGCGCCCCACCTCGGAGAGAAACAAACGGCGCGGATAATCCCGTAAGGCGAAATCGCCACGGGCAAAGGCATCCTGGATGGACTGCGCAGCCACCTCACCGTAACCCAGAGCCGGGGCGATGCCCTCGCCAAAGAGTGGGTCTACCCCGGCTGCTTCACCTACCAACAGAAGGCGCGGTAGAGAGAAGCAGTTGCGCGGGCTGAAGCGATGGATGGGGTGCCCATTAAGTTTAATAGGAGCAACTTCCACTCTGCAAGAGGTAAGCGCCTGTTGCAAAACCCGGCGAAGGTCTGCTCGTGGTCGCAGGCGAGCCAATCGCGCATCATAGACGCCTCGATTGAACCAGGCTCGACCCTCCACCCAAGAAGGAAAATCCCAGAAATATCCCTGAAGGTGCTGTTCGACCGGGGTGAAGTCGAAGAGAGCATAGCCTTTGACAAATGGAGGTTCTTCCCCGGTTGCCGGGGTGAGCACCTCCAGCAAGCGTGCCACCCGAATGGGCGTTTGGCAGTTCTTCACCATGCGGCGGCAAATCCCATTGGCACCATCCGCTCCCACCACCACCTGTGCCCGATACAGCCCATGTGGTGTGCCCACGGTAACCCCTCGGCGATCTCGTTCGAGGGATTGGACCGCCTCGTTCTCGCGGATGCAAACGCCGCGCTCTCGAGCCGATTTGGCTAGAAAATCATCCAATTCGGGACGGTGAAAGACGATGAATTGAGGCTGCCCACGCACATGAATGACGCGTTTGCGATAGATGAGACGGATATCGTTCACCCAGGCTTGGGGCAAGGGCAGGGGCAGAGCGAAACCCAAGCCTTGCAAGACCCCCAAACCCAGACGAGTGACGCCTCCACCGCACAGTTTGGCTCTGGGATGAGCCGCCTTCTCGAAGATGACCATGCGATGCGCCCAAGAGGGATCCAATTGCAACAGGTGCAACGCGGTGGAAATGCCAGCCGGTCCGGCACCGATGATGATCAAATCGTGCTCTTCCATCCCATCTCGAAAAGAAGGAAGAGCGGGGATTCCCGCTCTTCACTGGCGCCCTCGGGGCGACTCGAACGCCCGGCCCTTTGCTCCGCAAGCAAATGCTCTATCCAACTGAGCTACGAGGGCATATCCACAGGCGGGGTCCGTCTCTTCAGCCTTGGAACGATCAACCCGCCCAGCCTAACCAACAGGTATGAGAATTTTATATCAGAATGAACGGATGGTCAAGAGGCGTTCTCCCTCAGGAGGGAGGCAATCTTGGCGCGGCTGCGCTGGGCATTGTGCATGATCTCCTCTCGGTCGAGGTGAAGAGGTTGACGATAGGCAACCAAGACCTGTCCGGCGACGAGCACATGGTCAACATCCGCCCCACTGGCACAGTAGACCAGAAGGGAGAGCATGTTGCCCATATCTGCCTCATCTCTGGGCAGCAAGTGAGGCTGATCCAGATCAACCATCATCAGGTCGGCTTGTTTGCCCACCTCCAGCGACCCCAACTGTTCCCGCAGCCCCAGCGCCTGAGCGCCATTGCGCGTGACCAAGGATAGCGCGGTCATCGTGGGCAGAGCGGTGGCATCCCGCGCAAGGGCTTTCTGCACCAAGACGGCGGTCTTCAGATCGCGCAAAAGGTCCAGGCTATCGTTGCTGCCTGCGCCATCCGTCCCCAAGCCCACACAAATACCCGCCCGAAGATAGCGGTAGATGGGGGCAATTCCGGAGGCTAACTTGAGGTTGCTGATGACGTTATGGGCAATCGAAGCACCGCTCCCTGCCACCAGGCGAAGGTCGCCTTCAGAGAGGTGAACCGCGTGAGCGATGATCGTACGTGGAGTCAACAGCCCCGCTGCTTGCAGATGCTCGATGGGGCTGTTTCCAAACACCTTTTGACACTCCTCAACCTCGCCTTCCGTCTCGCTGGCGTGTATCTGGATGAGGAGGTTGTGCCGTTCGGAGAGGTCGGCGCACTGCCGGAGCAGTTCCGGGCGGCAGGTGTAGACCGAGTGCGGACCTAAACCAACCTGCACACGCCCGGCTGCAAAGCCATGCCACTTCTCCCACGCTTCTAAGGCGGTACGCAATTCGTCCTCACCGCGTTGGGCATCGCCAAAATCCTTGATGTTGTGCGCTAGCACTGCACGCTGTCCACTGACGGCGACTGCTTGAGCGGCAATGCCCACCCCCGTCCACATATCCGCAAAAGTGGTGATGCCGTTCAGCAACATCTCCAGTGCACTCAACAACACGGCATGGTAAAGGTCTTCTTCGTCTGCATATGCCATATAACGCCAGCAGACCTTCTGCAACCAGTCGCGGAGCGCCAGGTCTCTGCCCAAACCACGAATCAGGCTGTTGGAGGCATGACAATGAAGGTTGATCAACCCAGGCATGACCAAATGGCGAGAAGCCAACAAGCGTTGGCACGGCTGAACACGCCTGTCAACCTCGTGGCTGGGTCCGATATCCACGATCTTGCCCTGGCAAATGGCAATCGAACCCGGGTGGAACCATCTCCCTTGCTCATCCATGGTCAGGACCCACCCATCGGAGATGAGCAAGTCTACCGGCTGCTTCTCAACGTGGGATTGAGTACATTCTGAGTTTAAAGGGCACAACGTGTCGTTCCATCCCTAAATCTTCCGGGGAAAAGCCCAATGCCAGCCCAACCAACTGAGGCAAATGCAAGACAGGGAGGTTCAAGCGACTCTTCATCACCTTTTCCGCTTGAGGTTGGTAGGCATCAAACACGGTGTGGCACAGAGGACAGGCGGTCACCATGAAATCGGCTTGCCCTTGCACGGCTTCGAGCAAGGGACGAGCGGCAACCCGGAGCGCGGTCTTCTTACGCACCAAGAGGCTGTGAAAGCCACAACACTGCGAGGCGCCAGCATACTCCACTTCTACACCACCCAATGCTCGGATGAGCAACCCCAGCAAGCGCGGCTGGTATGGGTCCTCCTGCTCGCCATGGATGGCACTCGGGCGAATCAGGTGGCAGCCATAGAAGGGTGCAATCCTCCATCCCTCCAGTGGACGAACCACCTTCTGACGCAAGGCATCTAGTCCACTGTCTTGCACGAGAAGGTGGAGCAGATGCTTGATCTGCAGATTGTCCTGATAACTCAGGTCAATCCTTGCTAAGGCTTGGTTGACTTTACGGCGCAGGTCGGGTTGTTCAGCCAATCGCTGTGCATCGGTCGCCAAACGCAGTTGGCAGGTGCTACACACGTTGAGGATCACCTCTGCCCCGGTGGCTTCTGCCATGGCGAAGGTGCGCGCATTCAGGGTGAGGGAAAGGTATTCATCCTGCACCTCCAATCCACCGCTCTCGCGTGAACCACAGCAGGCAGCCTCATCGAGAGATACCCATTCCATGCCCAAGCGTCCCAAGACGAGCCGAGTGGAGCGGTCTAGTTCCAGGGCACTTTTCAGGGCAGAGCAGCCCGGGTAATAGGCATATCGAGTCACCGGTGCTCCGACTCCCAATCCATCTCTCGAACTGCTTGTTCCAACCTTCGGATTTGGTCTTGGGTGCTCAAGCGGTCTCTCTTGAACAGCCCTTTGAACAACTTGGTGGGCGATAACCGCCCCCGCAGGAACAACAGCCCCGCCAGGGGCAACTCCTCAAGCACCCGCCAGCACAGCGAACGTACCATCAATGATGTGGGGTTGACCCAACCCTGCTCCAACACCAATTCTCGATACACCCGATTGTGATGGGCTACGTCTCCCACCTGTTGCTGGATGACTTGTTTGCGCAAGCCATCAATGCACACCTCCAAAACGCGAATGCCCGCCGGGCAGGCTTGCGTGCATTGATAACAGGAGACGCAATGGGCAATGCCACCCACCTCGGCGGCGAGGCGAGCGCGCCGCAGTCCATCGCGTGGATCGAGGGCAACCTTGGCTAATTGGACGAGCGCTGCCGGACCGACGAACTCCTCACTATACGCCGGGCAGACTGCCGTGCAGAGCATGCACTCAATGCAGTGCATTGCCTCGGCTGCGCCTGCCATGCCAAGTGTCTCCAACGGCTCAGGAAAGCCTGGGTAGGGCAACTTTCGATGTAAGAAAGGTTGAAGCGACAGCATATCCTGCACATAACGGCTGCGGTCAATGACCAGGTCACGCACCACCGGGAAGTTCGGCAAGGGTTCGATGACCATCTCTGGTTGCACACCCTCCCAACAAGCCAGCACCGGTCTGCCGTTCACCATGACGCCACACATGCCGCATTTTTTGACGCCACAAAACCACTGGTATGCCAGACTCCCATCTAGGATTTCGCCGATGTACTCGATCGCCTCGAGGAGGCGCATCTGGCGTTGATAGGGCACCGTGTAGGTCTTGTAATAAGGTGCAGAATCACGAGTTGGGTCGTACCTTCGAATGGTCACTTGGATGGGATCGCCAATCTGCAACGTGCTCATGAAGGATTCTCCATCGCTCAGTAATCTATCGCAAAGTAATCCGCCCTAGATTCGGCGGGTTGGGCATAGGGCAACTCCACCGCCCGTTCCTCAAGGTGAAGGGTGCCATCGGCATTGCGATGACCGATGAGGTGAACCAACCATCGTTCGTTATCGGTGATGGGATAATCCTCGCGGAAGAAGCCACCGCGGCTTTCCCGTCGGTAGAGCGAAAACTGGGTCAGGAGTTTCAAGGCTTGAATCATATCCACCGCATCGAGTGCCTCCACCCAGGCGTAGTTGAAGCGACGCGTATCACTGGGCAACCTCATGCGGGCGAGGTCTTTCTCAATCTGTTCCAATTCACGTAACGCCGAATGCAGGGAGGTGGCGCTTTTGATGTAGTTCAAGTGCTGCCAAGTGACCTCACGGATGCGCCTCAGCACCTGAGCTGGCGGGAAGCCATCCTTGGGTTCGGTGCGCAGCAGAGCAAAAATGCGCCTCGTCTCTTGCTCAACTTGCTGCCAGTCCAACGGTTTGGGTGAGGGCAAACTCCCGGCACGTTGCACAGCAGTGCGTGCCGCCACGATGCCATCGTACATCACATTTGCCAAACCACCGGTCACCAACGCGCCCACCGAGCCGGCGACCAACAAGCCGGGCACTCCGCTCTCCATCGTCTGACCATTGACATGCACACCCCCCACGTTCATGTGCCAGGTAACGGCGCACTCCATCCACTCTGTCTTCAGGTCAATGCCGATCTTCGCCATGAACTGCGTCTGATAGATGTACTTCTCCAAGACATGGGGTTCGACGTGCTGATAACTGGCATAGTAATCACCATCCAAGCGCGCCTTGCCCGCCCAGACTTGCTTGACGAGGTGCTTGAGTTGCAAAATATAGGGCACGGGGTTGTCGGGGAACCAATTGCCATCGAAGAACAGTTCGCCCTCCCGATTGTAGAGGCGGTTGCGGTGAGCGGTGCCGGGCAATGGGTTGGGATAGAGATGAAGGCGCATCCAGGTGTTCGGATACGCTACGTCGGAGACGTGATACCATTGCATTTCGATGTTCTGCAAAGCAGCGCCTGCCAAATAAGCCATCACCCAACCGTTGGCAGCCCCTTCACGCGTGCCGGTCGAACGGCGCGCCAGGTAGTTGGAATGCCCGGTCGCCAAAATGACTACCTTCGCCCAAATGACATACACCTGACCGTGGACGTAGTCGAGCGCCACGGCTCCAACCACTTCACCATTTGCCGTGAGCAAGCGGGTAGCCGTGGTCTGCTCGAGGAGCACAATCGGACTGGCTAGAACTGCCTTGCGCATCATATCCATGATCACCGTGCCCGACATGCCCATCTTGACCGCCCAGGCTTGGGAACGCTTGGGGTGATCGGTCACGACAGCCCCACGCTCATCGCGCAGGAGGTAGAGTCCCCGCTCTTCCAGCCAGGGGAAGAACTCCTTCTGGTGGTACTCAGAGGCGTTCTTCATGTATTCCTGATCGCCTAAGTAATGGGTGTACTTGGCGAGAAACGCCATGGTGCGCTTGACGGCTTGGTCCTTTTCGCCTTGGGTTGGAGAAGGCTGACCCTGATCTTCCGGGGCAGCGAAGTAATTGAGATTGCCGGCGAAGATCGAACAACCACTCTTGCCCAAGAGGGCTTTGACGAGCAACACCGTTTTCAGCCCTGCCGCGCTGGTCTCCAAGGCAGCGCGCGCCCCGGCGAGTCCGCCGCCGATCACCAAGACATCCGTTTCGAGGTGAATGGCTTCACTCATGTGCCACTCGTCCAAACCTATGCAATGTGCACGATTTCACTGCATTCATCGAATTCGGCTCAAGGATCAACGCAGCCAAAAGAGCCTCACTCCTAACAAGGCGATGAACAACACGGTAGTGCCACCCATGAAGACCAACCCAGACCAGGTCCAATGAAATCCGTCCACAAAGGTGCGCGTGGGGAAGGCGCCAAAGGCACGTGAATCCATCGCAATCGCCAGATTTTCCACGCGACGCAATCCGCTGACCAAGAGCGGCAACACGTAGCGCTGCGCCATGTACAGCCGTTCCAACAGCGGATTCGCCGCCGGACGAGCGCCGCGCACCAATTGCGCTTCGCGCACGATGACCGCCTCGCTTTCGAAGATGGGCACGGTCAACATCGTCAGAAAGATCATCCAGGCATAGCGATACGGTGCACCCAGGTGAATCAAGCCGACGACCAATTCACGCGGATTGGTCGTGCGGACGAACACATACGATGAGCCCATGATGGCAATCAAACGCAAGGCATACATCAATCCCATTTGCACGCCATCGGTGTGGATGGCAAAGATGCCCCATCGCCAGAGCAACTCGCCTTCATGGCGCATCAGAACGTGAAAGAAGAGGATGCACAGCCCCAAGAAGATGAAAAGTGCCCAGGCTTTGAGCGCGTTGCCCAGACAGCGCCGGCTGAAGGAGAGGGTGAACAGAATCAAGAGAGAAACCTGCAGCGCAATCTGCCAAGGTTCCCATAACACAAACGCCAGCATGGAAGAGAGAAACACCCAGATGAACTTCGAGAGGGCATCCATGCGATGGAAGAACGAACGGGCATAGAAATAGCCGTACCTACGTTCGCTCACGAGGACCTTCCTCCACTTCTAGTTGGCTGAGGAGGTGAATCAACTGCTGCGCGGTGATGGTCTCTTGGGGCAATGGGAGATTCTGCTGGCGCAACTGGCTGACCAATTCCACCACCGGCGGTGGAATGAGTTCAGCCCGTTGCATCATCTCCGGGCTCATGAACAAAACCGCGGGCTGTCCATCGAAGAGAATCTCCCCCTCCGACATCACCAAGACGCGCTGGGCATACTCCGCCACTAGGCGCATGTCGTGGGTGATGAAGACAATGGTGATGTTGCGTTCTCGCAAGCGTTCAAAGAGAAAACCGAGAAGGTTGATGAGATTGCCCTCATCCAAGCCATAGGTTGGTTCATCGAGGATCAAGAGGGTGGGTTCAATCACCATCATGGTCGCCACGCTCAGACGGCGCTTCTCGCCACCACTCAGGTTGAAGGGGTGACGCCCGGCAACAACCTCCAACCTCAACAACCGCATGACCTCCTCAACCAGAGTGCGAATCTCCTCCGCAGACCTGCGTTGCACCTCCAACCCATAGGCAATCTCTCGTTCGACCGTGTCGGTGAGAAATTGATGCTCGGGATATTGAAAGACATAGCCCATGGACTTGTAAACGAGCGGAGCGCGCTTTTTATCCGTTTCCTGCCCGATGACATGAACAGCACCGCTATTGGGCTTGAGCAACCCGACAATGAGGCGCGCTAAAGTGCTCTTCCCAGAGCCGTTTTTGCCGACGATTGCCACCACCTCACCCTTGCGGATGGAAAAGGTGGCATTGCGCACGGCAGGTCGATCGGCACCAGGGTAAGTAAAACTGGCTTGCCGAACCTCAATGATCGTTTCTTGAGCCTCTTTGGATTGCGTGGAGCCCGCCAAGCACAACGGGGAGGGGGAAGAGGTGCATTGGACTTTCACTTCATCGCTGAATTCTCGGGGGGTGAGTGGCAGGCGACGGAAGTGAAATTGCGAACGCGTCCTGAGCGCAACGCTAACGATTTGCGGCAACCCAATACCGAAGTCCTCGGTCAATCGTTCGCCAAAATGGGTGAATACTTCCCTAGGTGCGTCGAAGGCGACCACCCTACCACGATCGAGAACGAGCAAGCGGTCGGCTCGGTTGACGATCTCATCTAAATCATGCTGGACGATCAGGAGGGTGTGTCCAAGTTCCTTGAGACGGGCGATCCTCTGCAGAATCTCGCGCCCTGATTTGCTGTCCAGATTGGCAGTTGGCTCATCCAGTAGCAACACGGGGGGCGCCATCGCCAGCACGGAAGCGATGGCCACGCGTTGTTTCTCTCCACCGGAGAGTTGATGCACCTGGCGATCGGCGAGTCCATTCAATGCCATCACCCCCATGGCATGACGCACCTGCTGAAGGCATTGTTCGCGCGGCACACACAAATTTTCGACCCCAAATGCCACCTCGTCCTTGACGAACAGGTTGCACAGTTGCGTATCCGGGTCTTGCATGACCAAACCCACCAGGCTGGATAGTTCACTCACCGAGAGCGGCGCGATGTCCCTTCCGTTGATCTGGATGACTCCTTCCAGCCTACCCCCATACAACTTGGGAAGCAACCCCTTCAAGCAAAGCAGAAGGGTGCTTTTGCCGCAGCCACTGCGCCCGGTGATGGCAACCAGTTGCCCTTGTTCCACAACAAGGTCAATGCCATCCAAGGTGGGTTCTTCAGCCTCGGGGTACCAGTACTTCAAACCGCGTACAGCAATCATGTCCATGGCCGGCAAGGTTGAAATGGACTCAGGGGTGCAAGAGGGCGGGAAAGAGTCCCAATGTTGCTCTCATCTCCTTCAGTTGCGAGGGATTCCGGGACATCTATGCGCTCTTTTCACTTTCTATCTCTACATACCGGTTCCAGGAACCCCTCGCACCGATGCCGATCAATCCGGTATATCCAGACCGCGCAGCAGTTTCGTCCGTCTCAGCCACTTGGCTAAGGCAATGCCGGGCAGTGCACTCTCGACGATGATGGCAATGATGCTCAAGACCAGACCGACCCAGAGCAACAGGTTGCTCTCCCAGCCATAGAGGTAGAAAGTTACAATGTTGGTGAAGGGGATGTAGAGCGCGGCAGCCAGGATGACAATCGCTGTGCGGCGCTTGGGATTATAGCGGAAGATCGCCAGGGCAATCTCACCGGCGATGCCCCCGGCAATGCCCCAATAGATGGTGGCTACACCGCTGGGATCCCCGGTTAGAAAGTTGGCAAAGCCATTGACCGTATTGCTGATGATATACACCCCCGGCAGTGGCACCAGCCAAGCAACCAACGAGGTGAAGATAGCAAAGGGTTGAAAGAGAGCCGCTCCGATCACCCCGAAGGCGCTATTGATGATCACCCATAGCATGGCAATCGGGGTGAGCAAAGCACCGTTGATCGCTCCCAACACGACCACCAAGGCGAGCCGGGAGGTCGTCCAGCGATTGGCTGTTTGTTGTGAAACGGAAGTATTCATGGCACTCTCCTTGTGATAATGACGAATGAGAAAAGCAATCTAAAAGCGGGCACCAACGTGAAGAGCGATTTCTCGAGATAGTTCGATAGGCACCTCCTCTCCAGCAAGATGGACATGATTCATCTCATGGGGTTTAACCCCTTTAGAGGCGAGTGGGTGCTTCCATCAGAGGCGGCAGGCGCGTTTCGGGAATCAGAGCGAACTGTTGGATGAGCCGTTCTTCCGCCTCTTGTAACGAGGTGGTATCGGCAAGGATGGCAGGTAATGGATTGATCTGGCACACAATCCGCGCATCGAAGAAGAGGATGACGGCGGCCAACGGCGTCACCTCGATCACCCACCAACCCTTGCAGTAATGGCTGCCGAGATTGCCCAAGGCTGCCTGATAGGTCCACTGTTCCACCTCCTCATACGGAAATGCCTCTAACACACAACGCAAATCTGCCACATCCTGCGGGGTAAGACCATAGGCGCCGAGAAAACCACCCCTCTGCATCACACGCCCAACATTTTGGTTCAAATGCACCAAGGGCATCTCGGCATCACAGCCGTAGCCACTCAAGCCAAGGGGCGCACCTTTCTGCTGGGCTACCGCCAGGGAGATGGCATCTGCCAATGGCGAAATCACGGTCGTCTCTTGCCCGCTGTAGAAAGAATCTGCGCCGATATCCACAAACATCAACAAGGGAAGGTCAAAACGATGCTGGATTGCCTCGATGCCAGAGAGCACACCCTTCACACTGTGTGCCAGGCTGATGCTCACCGTGGTCACTCCTAGTCTCTCGCGAATGACCGCCTCGTGAAGGGGCTGCCCCTTCCCCAAGCCGGCTTGCAGGCGCGTGGAGGGGGAGATGACGGCAACATCTTCGTGAATGCGTTCGGCAGGGTGCAACCAATCCAGGTCAACCACTTCGCAACCCAAGGCAAGATAGCCAGGCTGACTCCACCACTTGATGGCGTAGTCACCCAAGACGAAGCGTTCCACCCCCAAACGTCGCAGAAAGTTCATCGCCGGTATGGTTTGGATGATGTCCCCCCCGCCTCCGCAACCGATCAGCAAAGCCCCTTTCGATCCTTGCACCCATTCGAATACCGATAGCGGTGAAGTACTCATGTGGATTCAAACATCCTCAAGCCAATCGGCGGAGATCAAGTCCTCATTGCGCCGTCCGAGCAAGCGGTACAGGCGATTTTCTGCCACCTGCATCGGGTGTTGCAAGTTGACATTGGTGATGTGAATCAAATTGACAAAACCCCTCTCCTGCTCTTCTGCCCATTCCCTGCTGAACTCGCCGCTTTGGATGTGTCGCACCACCTTGCGCAACTGATTGCGGATTGCCTCGTGGTCAACGAACTTGAGCGAGGTAACCTGCTGCCCATATTGGCTGGTGCGCGAATGCAAGCGCAACTGCCCCCAAAGCCCCATATCGCGCGCCGCGGCGTACATCTCGCTCAACTCCCCGGAGGCATATAACTCCAACAGAACCACATCTGGGTCACAACCGGCTTCGACCAACACCTCGAACATCAGTCGCGGGAAATACAGATCGCCCGATTGCTCGGAGAACAGGTCAACCGTAGTCTCCTCGGCAAACGTAGTCAATGCCACGCCCACACGGGTCGAACCAATGCCCTTGGCGAGCGCCAATACCGTCTCCAAGGCGTGACCACTGGCATCCTGGTGGACGGCGATCAGGCTAGGGAAGCCACTGCCGCGCAGGTACGTCTCGCGCACCCCTTTGCCGATCATGCGCGGCGCGAGCAAGGTAACATCTACATCAGGAGGTGGGTTGATGAAGCCAAAGGTGATGTTGTAACCACTGGCAAAGTTGAGCACCATCTGTGGACGTAAATAGGCTGCCACCTGTTGTTGGTAGACCTTGGGCATGAATTCATCGGGCACCAAGAGGAACAGAATATCTGCCCGCTGAGCCGCCTCAGCAATGGGATAAACGACAAAGCCATCCCGCCTGGCTTGTTGGGCAAAGGCATCCTCCTGATTGCCGATGATAACCTGGACGCCCGAATCGCGCAGGTTGAGCGCTTGCGCCTGTCCCTGGTTGCCGTAACCCAGGATGCCGACCGTGCGGTTTGCCAGGAGAGATAAGTCGGCGTCACGATCGAAAAAGAATTTTGCCATGCGGATTCTCCTCCGTTTCGATGGGGTGGTTTTGATGCGTCGTTGGATGAAGGTCGCCAGCACTCTGGATAAAAGACTTCATCTGCTCAAGCCCATAGAGGATGTGCTGTTCGATCGCCGCTTCGGCTCGGTCCAATTCGCGGCTGCGTAGCGCCTCCAGTATCTGGCGATGACCTTCAGCAAACCCAACGGGCGTAGGAAAGGAACGATTGGATGCCAAGATTGCCAACGTGATTTGGTCAGCCATGTTGCTCCACATGTTGAGCAGGCGTTTGCTGTGGCTCATCTTACAGATGTGCTTGTGGAAGGAGACATCCAAATCGGTCGCCAGAGAGCGACCGGCGTCTTTGCAATGGAGGGATTCCATCCGTCGCACAATGCCTTCTAGTTTGGCGAACTCCTGCAGGCTCATGCAGGCAATGGCGAGGCGCACGGCGAGTTTCTCCAACGCCGTTCGTAGCAAGAATAACTCTTCCAGGTCATCGAGGTTGAATTGGGGGACGAAGTAGCCACGGTGAACAACGTAAATCACCAATCCCTCTTGTTTCAGTTGGCGCAAAGCCTCGCGGATGGGAGCACGGCTGATGCCGAAGGCTTCTGCCAAGTGGGATTCGACCAAGCGGGTGCCTGGAGGAAAGTGCCCATCGAGGATTGCCCGCTTCAAGCGGTCGAAGGCATCTGTGGTGAGGGTGGTGCGCATCAGGGGGGATTTGTATGCGGCTTTCATGGACATCCAAGGACACAAACATCGAGGGAAAACAAAGACAGACCAGCGAGGGGAGAATGAATATTGTCGACAATATACAACAAATCAAGCCATCTGTCAAGCAGATTGCCACCGCAATGGGTGGCAACCCACAGATACCTCTGACAGATTCACCCGCGAATCAGGCTGCCAGCAAGGCTTTGGCTACTCCAACCGCACGACTGGCATCCTCCCCATAGCCATCGGCGCCGATCTGCTGCGCATAACTCTGGGTGACCGGTGCCCCGCCAATGAGCACCTTGACCTTCCCGCGCAATCCCGCCTCCTCCAAAGCAGCGATGGTGGCTTTCATGTTGACCATGGTGGTCGTCAACAAGGCGGACATGGCGACGATGGGCGTGGAGAAGTGCTCTAGCGCGGCTCGAGCAGCTTGGACGAACCGTTCGGGAGCAACATCGGTGCCCAGGTCTTCGATCTCAAACCCAGCTCCTTCGAGCATCATCGCCACCAGGTTTTTGCCGATGTCGTGTAGGTCTCCCTTCACCGTCCCGATGATCACCTTGCCGAGCGCCTTGACGTCGCTCTGCTGCAAATAGGGCTTGAGCAGGGACATGCCGGCTTGCATAGCACGTGCGGCAATCAGCATTTCGGGCACGAAGTACTCCCCCTCCTCGAAGCGCCGACCGACTTCCGCCATCGCCGCGATCATCCCTTCGTTCAGAATCTTCGCCGCATCCATCTTGGCTGCCAGCGCTTCCTTGACCTTCGTCTGCACCAGTTCCATCTCCCCGTCTATGACCCCTTGATAGATTTCTTTGATGATCTCTTCCATGATGGACATACCTCCAGTGAGTTAATCTTCTTCGTTTACGCCATCCAGATGAACCGCTTGATTTTCCTTTTCATCTTGCACATAAGCAAGCACCTGTCGGATGAAGCCTTGCATCCGTTCGTAGTGCGAACCCTTCCAATAAATTTGATGACACCTTGGGCAGATGTGGAATTCATTGTAATATTTTTTCGTCAGGGGTTCAAGGCGATCGATGATTTTCTCCTTGGCGATGGGTTGCAATAAGGTGTTACAACGGATGCAACGCCGAAATGGAGCGATGGATCGGGCGAGATCAAAGTGTTGCAGGATTTCGATCAGTTGCTCACGCGGCACCTTGGCACGCACCCAATAGCCGCGACGGATGCAACTGCGCATGAGCAGGCGGCGATCGCGAGTGAGCAGGATGCGTTGCTCTGCTTCGGCAAGGCGAGCCAATTCATCGTCTTGATAATCGTTGCGATAGAGTGCATCCAAGCCAAGCATACGCAAGTAAGTCGCCAACCTGCCCAGGTGGTTATCCAAGATGAAGCGCGGCGAGGAAGTGAGTTCGGATGTGGCTCCATCGGTTGACTCTCGTCTGCTGTTCGCAAGCGGGTAAACTTCGATGTGATCGCCATCTTGCACCCAATACGAAAAGTTTGCCTCACTACCGTTGACGAAAATGCGCCCAACCTCGGTATGCGGCACTCCCAACGATTCGATCAGGTGCTTTACGGATGGATTCCCCTGGAACTCACAACGGATGACCTTGCCCTTCCGCCAGTGAGGCAGGAAGTCATTCAACTCATTTGAGAACGAGAAGGTTGCCCAGTTCATCGCTCAGGATGAGTGGATTTTAGCACAAACCCATTCATTCGGTTCCCAAACATCGGTGAAGTGAGAAGGTTCGCCTCAGATGACACGCAATGCGCTGCCGCGCTCCGATTTCTCCACTTCGATGCGGGTGGGGAAGTGGTCCTTCAATTCGTCCAAATGGGTGATGACCAGGATTTTGGCAAAATCCTGCCGCACTTCGTTGATGGCTTCGATCAATCGTTGGCGACCCTGGTCATCTTGGCTGCCGAAACCTTCATCAATGACCAAGGTCTGCAGGCGTGCGCCCGCACGTTGCGCCAGGAACTCGGAGAGCGCCAAACGGATGGCGAAATTGATGCGAAACGCCTCGCCACCCGAGAACATCTCATACTCGCGAACGCCAATCGCATCGCTGATGATGATATCTAGCACCTCTTGCAAGTCCTCTCGGCGCTTGTCCTTATAGGGAGCCTGGGTGGCAAAGCGCACCGACATGCTACCCATGCTCAGACGCTCGAGAATTTGGTTGGCTTTCGCTTCAATTTGGGGAATCGCCTGTTCGATGAGCAAGGTCGGCACGCCATCTTTGCCGAAAGCCCGTTCGAGTTGGCGGTAGTAGCCCTCATGACGCGCCAGTTGTTCGCGCTCGCGGGTGAGTTCGGCACGGCGCGCCTTTTGCCTTTCGAGGTTTTCGACCCTCTGCTCTGCCTGTCCGACCTCGATGCGTTTGAGGTTCTCCTCCTCTTTGAGGTGGAACAGGTTTGCCTCCGCAGTCCTCACATCCGGTGCCTTCTTCTCCAGTTCAGCGAGTTCTTCAGCCGCTTGGCGATGTCTTGTTTCCCAACGGGATACCTCCGCTTTCTGGCGTTCGATCTCCTTTTCAATGCTCTCCATCTCGCGCTCCAACCCTTCCAAGGTTGCCTGCGCCACCTGCAAGCGAGTGAATTCTTCCTCGGCGGTGCGGTGTTGTGCTTCGGCAAGACGAGCCGCTTCGTGCGCCGCGGCGTCGTAGCCGATCGCCTGCAATTCTGCTTCCACCTGTGCCAGTTGAGCGCGCGCCTCGAGCGCGTAATCCTCCTGCTCCAACATCCGGCTGACCTCCGCCAAGCGAGGCTCATCTCTTTCCTTCCACTCTTGCCATTGCGCCTCCAGCAGGTGAAGACGGGTGGTTTTCTCTGCCAAGGAACGGTGCTGCTGACGCAATTCGTTATCCAGGCGAGCGAGCCCTTCCAAGCGGCTATTCAGGGATTTCACCTCCTGATCCAATTGCGCAATGCGCTGCTGGTTCTCGCGATAGCGGTCGCCCAACCCCTTGCCTTCGGCTGTCAGTTCAGCCATCAGATTCTGGCGTTGTTGTGGCGAAAGGGGTTGCCCACAGAGCGGACAGTTTGCCTCTTCGGGCGCCTCTGCGAGGCGGTCCAAGCGTTCTCTCAGCCGGTTCATCTCGGATTGCAGTTGCCGGTTTTCGGCAGAGAGTTGTTCACGCGCCCGTTGACATTCTTGCATTTCGGCTTCTAAGGAAGGGCGCAAAGCCATCTGTGCTTCCTTCTCTTGAATGGAGGCTTGCAGGGTTGCCACTTCGCTGCGCAAGCCTTCGATCTCGATTTGCGTTCGTTCGATGTCCTTCTGACGGGATTGCAATCCCTCCAGTTCCTGAGTCAGGCGCGCATGGGCAGCCCGTATCTCTTCGAGGGGGTGTTGGCGGCGTTTCTCTTGTTCACGGTAGCGCTCAGCGATCGCCTCCCAACGCTTCAACTCCGAACGAGCCGATGTCAAGGCTGCATAAGAAGATTCGATTTGTTCTTTCCGCGCCTGTACATCGAGGTAGGATTGGCGCTCTGCTTGGCGCTGCCCCAATTGCTCTATCAGTTGATCTAGCCGTTCTTGCGCTTTGCGCAACTCGGAGGAGCACTCAAGGACATCCTTCTTCTTTCCATCCAATAGGGTGACGATCGTGCGCATTTGTTCCAGTGCCGTCTCTTGGCTAGCACGCCTCTGCTCCAAGTTGCGCAACTCGTTGCGTAATTGTGCCAAACCATTGCGCAGGGCTTCCTCTTGCGCCAGTTCCTCGTTGATCTCGCGCAAACGGAAATCAATCTGACCTATCTGGCTTTGAACTGCCTTGCGTCGTTCTGCAGCACAGGCGCGGTACTGTTCCCAGATTTCCAGCCCTAAGATGCTGCCCAAAATGCGTTTGCGGTCTGCGGTGCGTTGCTGCGTGAACTGATCTGCCTTCCCCTGAAGGAAGAAAGAGGCATTGACGAAGGTATCGTAGTCCAAGCGCAGAATCTGGCGAATGCGGGCTTCGGTATCCCGCAGGGCGCGCTCGGTGAGTGGCTTCCACTTGACCAAAGAGGATGGGCTGATGGACGAGAGGTCTTCGATGCCCCGCAACTCGTCGCCCTGATGGATGTGCAACTCCAGCAACGCCATCTTTTCGCGTTGCTTGGCGCGCAGAATGCGGTAGATGTTGCCCTCGTAGGCAAAGGTCAGGCTCACCTCAGCAACATCGCAACGAGCGTTGATCAGGGCATCATCGCGCCGCCGCGCCTGTCCGAACAAAGCCCAGGTGATGGCATCCAACAGGGAGGATTTGCCGGCGCCGTTCGGTCCAGCGATGCACGCCAGGTCAAACAGGGTGAAGTCTAACTCCGCCGAGTCACGGTAAGAGAGAAAGCCAGATAAAGTCAACTGGATGGGTATCATAGCGAGCATCTCCGCAATGCACATTACTCAGTTCAAATCCGTTCGCATTGCTCAGTGCAAACGACACGAAGCCGCCGCCCGGCTGGTGAGGGAATTGGGCTTCAGCCGACAAAGAAGGTTGGCTTCGCGATGGTATGGTGAGTTCATCAGGAGTCGAAAATGAAGACGCAGATGAGATGTAAGCAAGACAAGGGGGATTTCCGCCCATGCTCGCATTATATCAAAAACACGGCGGGCTAGAAGGTTTCCAGCCCGCCGGTTTCAGCAAGGTTTTGCGAGAGGTTATCGTTATGGGTTGACTGTACCGCTGACGCAGTCAATGTTTCTGCCGAAGAAGGCATCGCTATCCATGCCGGCACAATTGATCCAACCGCCGGTCTTCACTGCTTGCGCCGTGAAGGAGATGGTGTGCGTCTCACCCGGCGTGCCGGGAACGGCGATCACATCCAGGTCGTGCAACGGTGATGGTAGCGAGCCGATGCCGCCTTCACCGTAGTAGTAGGTATCACCGAACAAGCCATCGGCATCCTCGGCACCGATGGTGCCACTAGCCGTGCTACCGGTCCAACCTCCATAAGAGAACCAGATGTAATCGGTGCCTTCCACGATCCAAACTTGGAAGGAGGCAGTGGAGGAGGAATCGCCCCAGCGTGGCACGTCCTTCCATTCAAAGACGTAATAGTAGAAATACCCGTCGGTGAGGATGGCGCCGTACCAGTTGCCGCTGTTGGTCAGGTCGAGGTCGGTCCACCATGGGGCAAGCAGGTTGTTCGGCAGCGCCGGGTCGGGCAACGCGGTGTTGACAGGACCGGCGGCTAACCCACTTGCAGAGCCAGCTTCGATGGCGCCATTGACCGACCAAATCAGGTCGCTATAGTGTTGCCCTAGGTAGTAGAAGTCTAGACCGCTGAGGATCCAGCCGCCGTCATCAGGGTTACTGGGTAGATCGAAGGGGGGGACACCGAAGTTGGTCAGGCTGATGTACGAGTTGTAGATGCTATCTGCCACATCTACGCTGGGAGCACCCGCGCCTGCCAACGTGCCGTTGAATTCCACGCCATAGTAGCCCAATGCGGTGCCGCCCACCACCGTAGCCGGATCCAGGCGCAGTTGCTTGGGCAGGCGGTCCTTGACGTAGATGGAGGCATCCGCGTAGGTGTTGTTGCTGATGGTGATGGTGCAGTCAGTGGTACCGCCCTTTGCCAGGGTGGTCGGGTCGCAGGATTTCTCCAACGTCACACCCGGCTGTCGGCGCACGATGGTGACCGGGAAGTGCAGCACCTGCGTGCCACGGCGGAAGTAGATCATAGCATGGCGCACTTCGCCCTCCGGCACCAGGCGGGCATCCACGGTGATGGAGAAGGTAGCATCGCCACCTGCCGGTACGTTGATCACCTTGGGGATGTAAATCTTGACGTCCGGTGGTGCCGAGAAGGTCAGCCGCCAACTGGTGGCTTTGTTGGTCTCATTGTGGACGGTGCGCTGCACGGTGATCTGCCCCGGCATGACCGGCACATACAGGCTAGGATAGTTGGCGTTCCACAGTTCGTCTTGCAGTGCCAAGTACTCCGCGCCGCTCACGTCGAAGGTCAAGCCAGGTTGCCCGGCTTTGTTCAGGTCAACTCGCCCGGAGCCAACGTCGAAGGGGTCTGCTGGGGTGATTCCATCCTCTTTGACCACGCCATCCAGCCAGGCGGTGGTCATCAATGCGGATTTGATCTGAGCCGGTGACCATTCGGGGTGCAGTGCTTTGAGCAGGGCGCCCGCGCCAGCGATGTGCGGGCTAGACATGGAAGTACCCGCAATCACCTGGAAGTACTGCCCAGGTGCGCCACCCGCGATGAAGGCGGGCATGGGGGTGTGCCCGGCGAGAATGTTCACACCAGGGGCGGTGATGTCAGGTTTGCTGATGCCCAGCGTCTGCCCGGGACCGCCACGCGAACTGAAAGCAGCCACTACATCGCCCTGATCGGTGGTCTTAATGCCACCGGCAATGGTAGCAACCTCGCCCGTGTGGCTTGCCAGGAAGTTCAACAGGTCTGCCCCAGCCACATCGTCAATGTGCACTGCCGGCAGGAAGTGGTTATCGGCGTTGAGGGTGTTCACGGTGGGGTTATACAGCACCATGCCGCCAGCACCGCCCTGCAATACATTGTAGCCCTTCTCCACGCGGGCGATCACGCCACGTTTGCAGACAACGATCTCGTTGTTGGTCCAGGTGCCGGCTGGGAAGGGTGAATTGCACATCTCATCGCCGTAATCCGCCGCATTGACGATGGGTCCGGTGGTGCCGCCAGTGATGGAGACGCCGGTCAGGTCGAGGGTATCGCCGTTATCTGCTTCGATGTGCACGGTGCCCACGAAGGTGCGTTCCTGAGTGCTGGCTGCTACGGTCGTCACCCATGGCTCGCGGTGCCCAACAGTATCGGCGCCGGGACCGCTGTTGCCTGCCGAGGCGGCAACGAACACACCAGCATTGAAGGCATCCAGGAATGCCAGCGAAACGGCATCCGAATAGGGATTGGTGCCGCCGCCGATGGAGAAGTTGATCACATCCACGCCATCCAGCACGGCTTGTTCGATGGCGGCTGCCGAGTCGCTGACGTAGCAACTACCGGTCTCACCGCCACACACTTTATAGGCGATGATCTTAGCACGTGGTGCAATCCCAGAGATGATCCCCAAATCTGAGCCTTGCACACTGGCTTGCACCCCGGCATTGCCGGCTGCCGTTGAACTGGTGTGGGTGCCATGCCCGTCACTATCGCGCGCGGAGTGGAACTCCGAAGGCTCAATGCCCACATAGAAATCGTAAGCATCCATGAAGCGATAAGCGCCGATCAACTTGTTGTTGCAGGTGAAGGGCGCATCGTTGGGATTCCAGGCAGTATCGCCGAAATCACAGGGGTACGGTCCGCCGGAGGGTGGATCATAGGGCTTGCCGGAGGGGTCCGGGTCAGAGAACGAGGGGTGCTCGGGCCAGATGCCGGTGTCTACCATGCCAACGATGATGCCCTCGCCGGCGCTCTCCTGCCCGCCTAAAGCATTCCATACCGTCGGCGCGCCGATGAAGTCTGGGCTGGAATCGGTAACAATCTTCTCCACGCGATCGAGGTAAACTGCCTTAACGCCCGGCAGCGATGAAAGCACCTGCAATTGGCTCTCCGGCACAACCATAGAAAGACCGTTGATCACTGCCCTATAGCGGTGCAGCACCTTGGCTGCGGGGATGGCGCTTGCCAATTGCGCCTCGAAGGTCTTCTGCTGAGCGCTCAGGTAGCCGAGGTACCTCTGGCTTTCCGGAGCCTCGGCATCCAGTTTGGGAGCGCCGGTGACCTCGATGCTGGTGGCAGCCAGCCCAGGGATACCCCCGCGGTACGAAGCCAACGATTCACCTTCCAGTTTGACGATCACGCCGATCAGCCGTTCGCCGTTCTCCATTTTGCCCACCACCGCGCCTGCTTCGGATACAGCAGTCAACGGGGCGACCAACCTCAACGCATCAGGGTTGACCGGTCCTCGCCCCTGCTGGGCAAACGCAGTGACATTGAGGGAGAGGAACAACGCCATAACCAACAAGAGATAAAAAAGCCTTCGTCCTTTAATGGTCTTGCCCATAAGTATCCTCCAGTGAATTAAGAGTAGATTTGCATTGAACGCTCATCGAACGTTCAATGAGGAGAGAAAGATGAATGCACCGTAAAAAATTGATAGAACCACCTCCCTTCAAGTTTTGTATGACGGATGAGATGCGCTGAATGTTCTTTTAAGCCTTGCAGATGACCGCCAAGACCGCACCCTCATGCCAGTCGTGAGTTGAAACCCGAGTCTTGTGCCAAGCAGAGAAGACGATCATCCATGAGAACATAGGTCTAAAACCAAAAAACCGGCTTTTTGTGGCCGGTTTCGCTAGTGGCTCCCCAACGGTTCTCCTCAAAACGAGGCATTGAGCGACCAAATACCACCGTTGGTTCATCGCCTCCACAAAGGGTTACTACGAACCAAAAACGATGTTTATGTTTGCCAATGAGTTTCCGCAGCACCTCACAACATCAAAGAACCCTTCCAATCACATCTGACGAGGGGTACTTTCACTATAGCAATGGGTAGGGTTTCCGTCAATAGTGCTAAGGTACTATTTTGAAAAACCATCGGCTTCGGCGCAAGAAATATCGCCCTACGTTATCTGATCGAACAGGTCCCGCTCGATCTGTCCATTCGAAACGGGTGGATAAGCACGTATGAATTGGTCAACACCTCCCATCAGGCGATTGAGCCAACGTAAAGGACCGCGACTCAACCCGGCACCGCCTTGGCTGGCATGACACGCAGAAGCAGCCTCCTTTATCTTTCTCACGACGCGGTAATCAATGCGGGCGTGCACCGGGAAATCCTGAACGGCGATCGAGGTCAGGTCAATATCCCCATTCCGCCCCCAACGAGTTGGGTCTTTGCCAAGAAAGCGCAATAACCGCACTGCCATACGCAGGTAACCTCGCGGGATGGTATGGAAGTACAACTTCTGCGGTTGATGGGGAGGCAAGCCATCCTGAAAAGTTGGGTCGGCAGCCAGGTGAAAAGCCTGCACCGTGGCACGATGGACGGCGATGTGGTCTGGGTGACGGTATCCGCCAATGGGATCGAAGGTCAGCACCACCTGAGGGCGAATTTGACGCATGAGATGAGCCACCTCCTGCGCTACCTTTTCGAGCGGCGCCATTGCCAGAGCCTGAGGATGTTGATTATCCGGCGAACCGGGCATACCCGAATCGCGGTAGCCCAGGAAGTGAACCCCTGCCAATCCAAGGTGACCGGCAGCGCAACGCAGTTCCGCCTCGCGCAACTCTCCAATCGAGGCATGCGCGCGCAAGTGTTGTGGCGCCACCACCCCTGCCTCACCACGTGTGGCACAGACCAGATGCACCTCTACCCCCCTTTGGGCGTAGAGGGCTAATGTCCCTCCCATGCCGAAGGATTCATCATCGGGGTGAGCCAGCACAGACATCAAAATGCGTCGTGAGGTTGTGGGCACTCCTTCCATCTGCTCAAACCCCATCGCTCTCAGTAAATTGGCAAGGAGGGGTCGACCTCACGTGCCCAGGCGTTGATACCCCCCTTCAGGTTCTTGATCTTGCGAAAACCTGCGCTGACCAGCAATTCCAAGGCGCGCGCCGAGCGCGTCCCCGACTTGCAGAACAGCACCATCTCCTCAGCGCTATCCAGTTCCGAGAGGCGCGCCGCCAGTTGCCCCAACGGGATCAGCGTTGCGCCGGGCAGGCGCGAAATCTCCAATTCGTGAGGTTCGCGCACATCAATCAAACGCAGTCGCTCGCCGCGCGCCAGGCGTTGTGCCAGTTCGGTCGCCTCAATATCCCACCCTGCACCAGCCGAGCCCTCCTCATGGTCGTGACCGGGCACACCGCAGAACGCCTCGTAATCAATCAGTTCGGTGACCTCGGGCTGCTCGCTACATACCTTGCACTTGGGATTCTTGCGCAATTGCACAAAGTCAAAGGACATATCCAACGCATTGTAAATCAGCAGCCGACCGATGAGCGGTTGACCGATGCCCAGAATCAACTTCAGGGCTTCGGTGGCTTGCAACGTGCCGATGGTGCCCGGCAGCACCCCCAACACCCCGCCCTCGGCGCAGGAGGGCACCAAGCCGGGTGGGGGCGGCTCCGGGAACAGACAACGATAGCACGGACCGCGGCGCGCATCGAACACGCTCACCTGCCCCTCAAAGCGAAAGATCGAACCGTAGACATTGGGTTTGCCGGTCAGAACGCATAAATCGTTGGTCAGATAGCGTGTGGGGAAGTTATCTGTGCCGTCAATGATCAGGTCATAGTCCTGGGCAATGCGCAGGGCATTGGCGGAGGTGAACGGCTCGTTGTAGACCTCCACCTGAATGTCGGGGTTCAGGTCAAGCATGCGTTCGCGCGCCGATTCAACCTTGAGGACGCCCAGTTTCGAGGTGCCATGGATCACTTGGCGTTGCAGGTTGGAGTAATCCACCACATCGTAGTCCACCAAGCCAATGCGCCCGATGCCCGCCGCGGCGAGGTACAGAGCCACCGGCGAACCCAGCCCGCCGCTGCCGATCACCAACACCGAAGCGGCTTTCAGTTTGCGTTGCCCCTCTAGCCCCACCTCAGGAATCAGCAAGTGACGCGAATAGCGCAGGATTTCACCATGAGAGAGTTCAGGCAGCCACGTTTGGGCTTGGACAAGCGTCTCCATGAAAGGCTAGCCTCCCGCAATGCTCGGAACGATCATCACCGTATCCTGCTCAGATACCGGTGTCTCCAAGCCTTGCAAATCGCGAACGTTCTGCTCATTCAAGAACAGGTTGACGAAATGACGCAGTTCGCCGTTCCCATCCATCAGATGGGGACGCAGTGCAGGGTATTGATTCAAGAAGTTCTCCATGACGACAGCCACGGTGTGTCCTTCTACTTGCACCTCACCCTGCCCATCGGTGTAATATCGCAGCGGAGAAGGAATCTTCAATATTGGCATAGGCATACATCCTTAAAGTAAAGTTTCATCCTAAAGCAAAAGAGGCGAATCAACAACCTGCCCGTTCAACCACCACCTCACAGGGTGAAGCCGGGAGGATTTCCACCGCCCCAGCCTGGCGAAAGGGTTGCATAAATGCTTCAAGATTGGCTTGGCTTTGCGCCTCCACGATCATCACGAGGGTGTGCGCACCATCTAGGACCGCCTCACCGTGAATTTGGATGCCATGCGATTGTGCATTTTGCGGAGAGAGATGCGCCAGCAGCATGGCACCCATTTGCGGGTCGCGCGCCGGGCAGTTTTCTGCAGCATGTTGGTGACGAACGAAGAACAAAGACATTTGAACACCTCCTTAACATTTTACATGATTCGAGAGCCCTGTGATAAAGGGTTTCTTTCACTCGATAATCAACAAGGTTTCCTCAATAAAACCGCTACGATCGCCTTTCAAACGCCAAGAGCGACTCTCCATTGCCCTGGCAGACCACACACTGGTGATCAGGTAAGAAAAGCCGGGCAACGCCCATTCGAGGTCATAGCTCGAGGGCTGATTGGGATGGTCGGGGTGGGAGTGAAACACACCGAGCACCTCCAGATTGCGGCGCTCTGCTTCTTGCTCGGCGCGCAGATAGTCTTGAGGTGTGAGGAGATAGCGATTGCGGCGAGATGCCTGCTCGCGCACATTGCTCAAGGGGAGAATGGAAACAACATGTCTTCGTTCCCCATCGTTCTTCCCTAAGAGCAATCCGACCCCCTCTTCAGGGTAGACGCGTTCGGCATGAGCGTGAATCTCTCGCAAGGCTTGCGCATGAATCTCAAGCAACATCACCTACCTCCCAGAAACTGCTACTCAGGTACTTGAAGCCGGCATCGGGGAAGACCGTGACGATCACACCCTGATCTAACTCCTCAGCCACCCGCAACGCCGCCACCGCAGCAGCACCAGAAGAAACGCCAACAAACAGCCCTTCACGACGTGCCAATTGCACCGTCATGGCGTATGCCTCCTCCGTGGCGACCTCGATCACACGATCCGGGAGGCTGTCATCGTAGATTCCCGGGCGAATGGCACTAGGGATGTGCTTCAGCCCCTCCAGCCCGTGGAACGGTGCATCAGGTTGCACCGCAATGATTTGAACATGAGGGTGATATTGGCGCAGGTAACGTCCCACGCCCATCAACGTGCCCGAGGTGCCCAGCCCGGCGACGAAGTGGGTGATCCGCCCGGCGGTCTGCTGCACGATCTCTGGGGCGGTGGTCAGGTAGTGTGCTTGCCAATTCGCCGGGTTGTTGTACTGATCGGCATAGTAATAGCGATCGGGGTGCTCCAGTGCCATCTGACGGGCTAAGCGCAGCGCCCCATCCGAGCCTTCGAGTGGATCGGTGAGCACCACCTCAGCACCCAGGGCACGCAAGACCTTCAGGCGTTCCGGGCTGGCATTGGCAGGGATGGTCAGAGTGACCGGAATGCCCAGAGAAGCTGCCAAGGTAGCATAGGCAATCCCCATGTTGCCAGAGGTCGAATCCAATAGACGCTTGCCGTCTGCCAAGCGTCCCTCAGCCAGCGCGGTGCGCAGGATGTTGAGTGCGGCGCGGTCCTTGACCGAGCCGCTCGGATTGAACCACTCGGCTTTGGCAAACACACTCACTCTCGGCGAAAGCGCCGCAGTCAAGTTTTGCAGGGGCAGCATAGGCGTGTTGCCAACGGCACCCTCTAAGGTAATCGTGGTCGGTAAACGTACAAGGGTACGTGTGATCTCCGTAGAATTCATCCAATTGCTCCAAAACTATAAAAACGAAACGGCTAACCCAAACCAAAAAGGGTGGCATACCCAGATAGCCATGCCTATCCATTCAGACATGCGGGGTTGCAACCACCCTTGGTTGTCGTTAGCCGTTGAGGGGGCTCCCTATTCGACTACACTCGGGGTGGTTACGCACCCCGCCCAATACAGATGCAATGGAAACTCATCTTCCTCCGAATATAATGGATATTTATGATGAAATTTATAAATATTATAGATGATTCCGTAGATTTGTCAAGGGTTTGCGAACATTGCTCATTTGGTTACAGAAATCCATGAGTTAGCGAAATCCTTACCAGATCCGGTCAAAATTCCGACCTAATGTGTCGATTTTTTTACCCTATTTGTATGATATACTAAGAACGTCCAAACAATTATATCAATCCCTATCTTTTTTTATTTAAGCATTTGAAAGGAGAAAACACGATGAGCAGTTCTTTCTTTCCGAAGAGGGTTGCTGAGCAGCACAACCCTATCCCTGGGCGTTCGTCTTACGAAGCGCATCAGAAAGCGGCTATCCGCCTCACCTCACCACACGCCTGGCTGATCATCTTGGCAATCGTCTTTGCCCTTTTGGTGGCTGCTTGCGGACCGGAACGACTGATTGGCTTCCAAGGCTATCTGACCAATAACTCCGGCACGTCCATCATCGGTACACGCAACTTCGTCTTCCGCTACTTTTCCGATCCCAAATATTGTGCTGGCGGTAGCACCCCAGACCCAACCAAAGCCGTTTTCACGGAGACGCAGAACAATGTCCAGGTGATCAACGGTCTCTTCAACGTGGCGATTGGTGCAACCTCGACCACTCCAGAGAGGTTGGCTGGGGTTGACCCCGCCGTCTTTGCCCGACCGCTGTGGTTGGAGATCGAAGTGGATGGCGAAGCGCTTCAACCCTGCCAGAAGGTGCTCGGCGCGCCCTATGCCCTATCATTGGCAGGCGGTGCAGTGGTTGGAATATCCACAGAAGGGAACGGTCCAGGTGGAAGCGACGACACCACCGCAGATTATGGAGCCCTATCCGTTGTCAACAGCGGAAATGGAACGGCTCTGGTGCTTGGCGTCACTGGCACTGGTGATCTCATCCGTGCCTGCTCTGCTGCTGTGAATGCGCGCAGTTGCACCGATTTGGAATTTCGCATCACCAGCGCTGGTGAAGTCTATGCCGATGGCACTTACCACACCCCTGCTGCCGACTTCGCCGAATTGATTCGCGCTGCTTCGCCCCAGGCGCGCTACCAACCCGGCGATGTGCTGGCGATCAGTCCCGCAGTTGACCGCGCCGTGACGCTCGCCGATCAGCCCTATTCCACCGCGGTCATCGGCGTCGTCTCCACCAAGCCCGGCTTCCTCGGTCGCCCGGCTGGCGTCGAGATCGAGAGCGTAGAGAGCGCCGAGGGACAGATGGTGCCGGTGGCAATTGTGGGTATCGTACCAGTCAAGGTCACTGCCGAGAACGGTGCCATCCATCGCGGTGACTTGCTTACCACCGCTTCCAAGCCGGGCTATGCCATGAAAGCCACCCGACAAATCCCGGGTACCATCTTGGGAAAAGCCATGGGTGAATTGCTCAGTGGTGAGGGCGTCATCGAAGTCTTCCTGATGCTGCGCTAGGAGTGGTGCCATGAAAACCCCCAACGTTTGGATTTTAGCCGGCGTTGTTCTTCTGCTGCTGTTCGGCATCGGGGTGGCTTGGGCAATGTCCTCCGCCGGTTTCAACCTGGTGAAGAACACCAACGAAGGCGGCGGTGCGGGGGGTAACCTCGGTGCTACTTCTCAACACCAACTGGTAAATTCTGTACAAGGCGCGGTTCAGGTGGATTCATTCAGTTCGGGCTATCGGTTGTGCAGCGGCTTTCTGTGTGGCAGCACGCCGGTCATTGCCCTGCCGACGAACACCCCCACACCGACCATAACCCCCACGCCAACCACCACTCCATCCACAGACTTAAACCTGCCCCTGGTGATCAAAGACTTTCCTCCATAAGCACAATTTGATTGAAAGCCTCCTACAAGGGTCTCACCGGTAGGAGATCGGCTTGTCCACGCACCAGAGGTGTACAAAAGGAAACAAATCACCTGCGGAGGGTCGCCTCCGCAGGTGATTTGTTCTATAATAAAGTTATCTGTCCACATCGAACCTTGAAGAGCACGTTTATTGTAGAAGGGAGGAAGCATGTCCCCCTATGTCAGCGAAAAATGCCCTCAATGCGGCGCCGACTTACCCGCTGAGGGCGAGCAAATCGTCTGCCAGTATTGCGGCTCACGGTTGATTCGCCAACCCCCTGCCAACGCCAGCACAGCCCAAGAACCCGCCCGCCTCATGAACGGCATGTACCTGAAGACCTTCGTCTATACCGATACCCAGGGCATCGGCATCGAGACCTTTCGCATGCTCATCCCCAGCGGGTGGGAGTTCAGCGGTGGGTTGCAGTGGCGCATGAACAACCCCGGCATGCCAGCCGTGCTTGCCTTTCAGTTGCGCAACCCCTCCGGCTACGAGGCATTCGAGGTCTTCCCGGCGCTCTCTTTCTTCTGGACGAACGAGCCGATGAGCCAGATGCTCAAGCCGCGCGGCAGCCTGTACTTCGGCAACGAGGTGCAGCCACCACCTGCCAATGCATTGCAGGCACTGTGCGAGATCGTTGTGCCCCGCTTTCGCGGGCAGGTGGGCGCATTGCAACTCGTCCAACAGCAAAGCCTACCCGATTTGCCCAACCAACTGCGCGCACTCAACCCAGATGCACCTTCTGGCATGACCTACGCCGAAGGTGCCAAAGTGCGCCTGCGCTATCGAGTAGGAGAGCAATCCATTGACGAAGAACTCTTCGGTGTGGTGCTAGCCATGCGCATGAGCGTGCCCATGTTGATGGGCATAGTCGAAAACATCTTCTGGTCGCTGGACTATTTGTTTTCTTTTCGCGCCCTGAGCGAACGCCTAGATGACCTGGCAGACCTCTTCCGCACCCTCCTTTACTCCTTCCGCATCAATCCACAGTGGTTCGGGCGCTATACCCAACTCACCCAGTTCCTGATACAAAACCAAATCCAGCAAATCCATCAAATTGGGCAACTCAGCCGTTACATCAGCCAGACGCAAAGCCAGATCAGTGACACCATCATGGATTCCTATTACCAACGCCAAGAGACCATGGATCGGTTGGCGGAGAGTTTCAGCCAGTATGTGCGCGGCGTGGAAGAATACCACAATCCCTTTGAGGATCGCCCTGTCGAATTGCCCTCTGGGTATCAACATGCCTGGGCAAACGCTCTCGGAGAATACATCCTCACCGATGACCCCTTCTTCAACCCCAACCAACACTCGAACCTGAATTGGGAGCCATTGAACCGCACTTCGTAGCCCAACGAGGAAGTTTTGGGGGAGGAGAGCGAAAGGGCACCCCTTGAAAACGCAGGAGACGTAAATGGAGAAAAGCAAAGTAGAAATCAGTCTGCCCCCCATCTCGGTGATCATTGCAGCATACAACGAGCAAGCCTTCATCGAAACGACCATTGCCTCCATTTTGGAGAGCGGCTTTCCCTGCGAAGTCGTTGTAGTGGACGATGGCTCAACCGACCAAACCCCCAAAATCCTCGAGAAGTTTGCCGGGAAGATCAAGGTCATCACGCATCCAACCAACAAGGGCAAAGGGGCTGCTATCGCCTCAGGGCTGAAAGAAGCCAGCGGTGACATCGTGATTTTCTGCGATGCTCATCTGGTGGGTTTGAAGCATCATCATTTGCTCTCTTTGGTCTTGCCGCTGATTTACGGCTCAGCCAAAGCGGTGCTGGGGGTAGACGTCCCGGAGAAAATCTCCCTCTCGCTCGTCAGTGTTGCCCCCTTCCTGATCTTGACAGGTCAACGTGCCTACTACAAAGCCGACCTGCTGCCACTCATAGATGAGATGGAAGACCTGGGATATGGCGTGGAGACCTTTCTCTTCACCAAGTTCCCCAGAGATAAGACGGCTCTGGTCCTGCTCCCTGGATTGGTGCATCTGCAAAAGCCGGATACCTCCTCCCTCACGGCTGCCACCATCGGCTACCTGAGAGAGACGCTCGATATCTTAGAGGTCTTGGCGAGGATACAGGGCTTGGTTCCGAGAGAGTTGACCGACCTAAGGCGCAGGGTCTCTGCACTCTTGGCGAAATACACCGGCACCCGCGAGGTTCCTTAGACGAGCAGACTGATTGAGGCAGATCAAACCTCCTCTCCCGTTATCTGCTGCCCATCTGGTTAATTCCTCTGGCTGCCCTTGACAGAATGGATAACGGGTTTATAATTATATTCAATTTATTGAATATTAAAAGGATATTTCATGTACGACTACGAACCAGAAGCCCGTCTCTTCAAATTGCTGATGCACCCGGCACGCTTGGCAATTCTGGATGTCCTGCGGGGTGGCGAGGCGTGCGTTTGTCACCTCGAAGCCGCCCTGGGCTATCGTCAGGCTTACATCTCCCAGCAACTGATGGTCTTGCGCGCTGCTGGTTTGGTCGAAGACCGGCGCGATGGATGGAATATCCACTACCGCGTTGTCAAACCGGAGGTCTTCGCCGTCATGGATGCAGCTCGAGGGCTCATCGGTAGCAAACAATCCACCTTGGCTCAAATGACTGTGCTCGAACATTGCCCATGCCCAAAGTGCAGAGCATTCCAATCCAAGCCAAAGCCCGAGCAAATGGAGAGGGTTGGCTCTTGATCTGCGCAAAGTAAACACACCATTCCAAGCCCGCTGAGAATGTCATACGGAATTCGTGATACTTGTCACTATCCACAAAAAGGGAGACACTCTAAAATATATTCAATACTTTGAATATATTTATCACATTGGCAAACCACAGATGCAAGGAAAACGAGAATGAACAATGTAGAAATGCTTTTGGGTTTATTGCGCGGGGGCTGAGTAACCTGGCTACCTACCTAGCCGAGCACGTACTGCTCTGCCTGGTTCCCGCGTTTCTCATTGCCGGTGCCATGACCGCGCTGATCCCCAAAGAGTCGATTACGCGCTTCTTAGGACGAAACACCCCTAAGTAGCTCTCCTATCCAGCGGTGGCGTTAGCCGGTTCGGTGTTGGCGGTTTGTTCGTGCACAATCGTGCCGCTCTTCGCGGGCATCTACAAAAAAGGTGCCGGCTTGGGTCCAGCCATTACCTTTCTATTCTTTGCTCCAGCCGCCAATGTCTTGGCATTGGTCTATACCGGTGGGGTCATCGGGGCAGACCTGGCGTTTGCACGCTTGTTTCTCTCCCTAGTCTTTGGCATTGGCATTGGCATGATCATGGCGCTCATCTTCAGCCGCGCCGATATTGCCCACGATAAGGCAACCGATGCGCTCTTCGCCGCCCAAAGCCAAAAGGGAATGCGCCGCGCCGCTCAAATCTTTTTGCTCATCCTGGTTGCCTTGCTGCTCTCCGGCACGCTCAAGATCGGCTTGCTGAGCAATGCTTACGCTCAGATTACCTTTCCCATTCAGGGCATGGATCGTTTCCAAGATTTCCTTTACCCTTTGGTGCCTTACGACCCTGCCAAAGGCGAGGAGGGCGTGACGGCTCAAGGCGCTATCCTGATCGCTTTGCTCGTCCTGATCGGTCTCGCCGCCTGGCGGGGCTTGGAAAACCTCTACGAGGGCTTCAACAGATGGACCTGGCTCGCCATCGCCTTGGTTGCGTTGACGCTGTTGGTTGCTTCGCTGGGCATGTTGCCCCAGTCGGATGGACTGGTGCTCAGGTTCACCGGTCGCTTCTTCGGCGTGCTGCTGGCTTTGATCGTGCTTGGGGTCATGCTGCGCAAGTCGCTCGGCGAGGACGAGGTGCGCGATTGGCTGTGGGAATCCTGGCGGTTTGTCAAGCAAATCTTTCCTCTGCTCGTGGTAGGCGTCTTTGCTGTCGGCGTGATCCGTCAACTGATCCGCCCCGATTGGATCAAGACCCTTGCCGGGCAGAACACATTGATGGGCAATTTCGCCGGGGTGGTCTTCGGTGTGTTCATGTATTTCCCCACTCTGGTCGAAGTTCCGATTGCTAACATGTTCCTCAGCCTGGGCATGCATCGCGGTCCGCTGCTGGCATACCTGATGGCAGACCCTGAACTCAGCCTGCAGAGCATTCTGATCCTCTCGCCCATCATCGGCAAACTCAAGACGTGGACCTACGTGGCTTGGGTGGCGGTGTTCAGCACCTTGGCAGGGCTGATTTATGGCGCCTGGATTGACGGCGCTCGCATCTGGACGATTCTGTCTTACCTGGTCGCCTTCCTGGCTGCCTTAGCGTTCGTTCTGTACCTGGTGAACAAACGTAACTCGGTCGCATCACTGCCCTCGGTTCAAACTGACAACCATCCGGGTTCGTAAGAGGTGCCTCACGACTCTACGACCAAATGTCATCACACATTCCAAAATATCAAGGAGGTTGAAACGATGATGCTCAATATCAAAGTCCTCGGTCCTGGCTGCCCAAATTGCCAAAAAGTGGAAGCGATTGTTCGCCAAGCGGTGGCTCAATTGGGCATAGATGCTACCCTAACCAAAGTGACCAACTATGCAGAGATCACCCAGTACCCCATCTTATCCACACCGGGGTTGGTCATCAACGAAGAACTGGTTTGCTCAGGGTGTATCCCTAGCCTTGCTGAAGTGATGACCTGGCTCACCACAGCCCTAGAGACGAAGCAAAACACCAAGGAGAGCGGAACATGACGGAAGTTACCACTGCACCAACAATCACACAGACAACCCGCGTCGCCCGACGTCTTTCCACCCTTGACCGCTACCTGACCCTGTGGATTTTCCTGGCTATGTTGGTCGGGGTGGGGATCGGTTATTTGTTCCCGGCGGCTGTTGAGCGCTTCAACACCAGTGTCTCGATCGGCACCACCAATATTCCTATCGCCATCGGCTTGATCCTGATGATGTACCCACCTCTGGCGAAGGTGCATTACGAAGACCTAGGGGATGTATTCCGCAATTGGAAAATCCTCGGCTTCTCCCTGCTGCAAAATTGGATCATCGGACCGATCTTGATGTTCCTGCTCGCTATCCTCTTCTTGCACAATTACCCCGAGTACATGGCAGGGTTGATCATGATTGGGTTGGCGCGCTGCATCGCCATGGTGATCGTCTGGAACGAACTTGCCCGCGGCGATACCGAATATGCCGCCGGTCTGGTTGCTTTCAACAGCCTGTTCCAAGTATTTTTCTATAGTGTCTATGCTTATGTGTTCATCACCGTCCTGCCTTCTTGGTTTGGTTTGCGCGGCAGCGTTGTTTACGTCACCATCGGCGAGATTGCCAAGAGCGTGTTCATCTATCTGGGCATTCCGTTCCTTGCCGGTTTTCTGACGCGCCTCGTTTTGCTACGCACAAAGGGCAGGGAGTGGTACGAGACCAAGTTTGTCCCCCGCATCAGCCCATTGACTCTGGTTGCCTTGCTGTTCACCATCGTGGTCATGTTCAGCCTGAAGGGCAATCTGATCGTCACCATCCCGATGGATGTGGTGCGCATTGCCATCCCACTGGTGTTTTACTTTGTGCTGATGTTCCTGATCAGTTTCTGGATCGGGCATCGCATCGGTGCGGATTATTCCAAGACGACTACATTGGCATTCACGGCGGCCAGCAACAACTTTGAATTAGCCATTGCGGTAGCGGTGGCGGTTTTCGGCATCCATTCTGGAGCCGCCTTCGCTGCGGTCATCGGTCCGCTCATCGAGGTGCCGGTGATGATCAGCCTGGTCAATGTCGCCTTCGCTCTACGCAAGCGCCTCTTCCCTCATGAAGCCGGGCTTGCCACCACAAGGGCAGGCTGCGGGGAGGCGACAACCGCCAAACAGGGGCTAGAGAGCGCAGATTGAAGTAATGTTTGCCCGCGTGCTCTTCCCGATTGACCACTCTCATCATGTCACCGCTACCCTCGATTTGTTTGATGGACGAGGAGGTTGACGGTCTTCACCCTATCGCACAAGACATGGTCTGAAAGATCACCAAGACCTTTTTGATTGGGTCAACACAATAAGGAACTTGCCGATTGCCCTCCGCTGTTCTTACCACAGCATGCGGAAAAACTTGCCCAACTCCAAGCCATCGTCATCGAGGCACCCAGGATCGGATGAAATCTTGGCGTCTCTCTATCAAATCCAAAGCGAGGAAGATGTATCATGAGCGAACCACACAAAGAGAATCACGAAAACCAGGAGCCCAAACCAGGCACATCCCCGCTGTGCACTTGCCTTCAGGACCCGTTTATGGCGTTACCCCCCGAACTCAGACCACGCCAGAAAAGTACCATGGGCAACCTACGCAAGGTGACCTGCCCAGGCTGTGGATTGACCTATTGGACCAACCGCAAAACGGATGTATGTGTAAACTGTGAGAAGAAAGGCATTCATCTCGACGAACAGGCATCGGGAGGTTGAATATGCTACACATCAAAGTCCTTGGTCCCGGATGTGCTAAGTGCTATGCTCTCGAGCGCGTGGCAGCCAATGTGTTGGAGACCTTGCTGAAGGAGAATCCCGATCTAGAAGCGACGTTGCAACACATTGAGGACCCATTGGAAATCCAGGAGTATCCCATTTTGTTCACTCCTGGATTGGTGGTGAACGAGAAACTGGTCTGCGCCGGTCGTGTCCCTTCAAAGAAGGAAGTCATGGAGTGGTACCGCGCCGCGCTAAATCACTCCGAGTGAACTCGAAGCGGACCTTATCAGGGACCTTTCAGGCAATTGTGACCTGCAAGGTCTGAAAAGGAAGAGCGTTTTCATGAAAAAAGCCTTGCACCTCGTTCTCGAGGAGGAGGACCTCATCGAACTCATGCGCATCCTGTTAGGCGATCTCTTTCCTCGTTGACATCTCTTCTCTTTTGGGTATAATTTTACATGCCAAAGGAAAAAGCATCTCAGGCGATAGCATTCAAGTGGTTTGTGGCCCGTTAGCTCAATTCGGCAGAGCAACTGACTCTTAATCAGTGGGTTGCAGGTTCGAGTCCTGCACGGGTCACCTTGTTTTTTAATGTCGTATATGGGGGTCACTATACCTTAACTTCCCCACATATGGTGATTGTGGAGATAACCCATGACCCCCATGAAAGGAATTCATAAGCCCAATTGACTCTAAAAGGACTTTTTAATAACCTTTTGGCACAAGATGTAAGCGAAAGCGGTCTTTTACAGCATCACTAATTACAAAACCGTACATCGCTTTTGATTACCCTGGTGCTTATCAACTCATTTATATATAGTAATTACGTCACCAAGGAAGCGAAACAATCTCTGTATAACGGGCTATGAAAATTGCATATTCACATCGAAATCCAAAAACTTACACAAAGCCAGATAGGAGTTGTTATATTCCGATCCACCTCGCTAGGTGTTCCACCAAAATCGACTCACATCAAGACATCAACAAGCTCTATTTTGGGCAAACTTCACCCTTACAATTGTGATAAATTTATCAAGCCTCTCCATTTACCATCACCCTTGACGATCTTGTGTCTTACAATCAAAATTAAATACACCTATCGCTAATCATCGTTTCCGTGTGGGAGGGCGATCATAGCAGCATAGTGATTGTCCAAGCTATTCAACCCCAATATTGCACCAATATCCATACAATCTATTAAAAATTCGAACAATTTTTGATCTGCCCTAAGCATTTCATTAACTATAGAGTTGGATCAAGGTTATGTCAGTCACTCAAAGGAATACTGTTGAATAGGAAATGAGGAGGGAATGCCGGTTAGGCAAGTCTGAACTTAAACCCTACAGAGAATCCTTTTTCCGTAAAAAAAACGAATGTACACCTAGAAATTGCTGAAAAAATGGTGGTAATGCGAAACATCGGCTTTTTAATGCAAAAATAAAACTCACCACTCACGAGGGTATCTGGACAAATAGCATGTACGAAAACAACAGCAAGGATACAGAGAAGTCCACTAGAAGGGCAACATCGCAAACCAAGGAGGAAAATATGAACAACTTTAAGGTAACACAAAAAACCACCGATCACAATGAGAAAGATAAAATCAGGCGCATTTGCGAACAGCGGGGGATTAAATACTTGGTCCACTTCACACGGATGGATAACTTGGCTAGCATTTTAAAACATGGTTTGCTAGGGAGAGAGCGACTAGAAAAGATGCGGATACCCTACGTTTACAATGACGAGCAACGTATTGATAGGTGTAGCGATGCCATCTGCTTGAGCATAAGTTTTCCGAACTACAAAATGTTTTATGTGTACAGAAAAAAACTCGAATCGGCTAAGTGGGTTGTGCTCGTGCTGAAGCGCGATATTCTATGGGAATTGGACTGCGCCTTTTGTCAAGAGAACGCTGCTTCAAACAATGTTCGGTTCATTCCTTTGGAGGAAAGAAAAAAGGGATCAGCCCTAGAGGATTTGTTTACTGAGTATGATAAGATTCACGATGTTCAAAGAAGTTCACTAGGGATTCCGCCAGAGTATACAACGAATCCCCAAGCTGAAGTTCTTGTATAGGATCCCATACCTCTAAAATATTTCGAGGAAGTGCATTTTATGGAGGACAATGATTACACTCAATGGAAGAATGAACATGAACAAATCTTTCGTTCAATCTATGAAAGAGTGAAATTCTCCACATGTGACAAATATTTTAAATATCGTCTGGATCATTGTGTATGGAAAAAGTGCCCTGATGAACTGAGGAACTTCTCTTATGAGGATGAGTTCAGTGAGGATATCCCCTTCTAACAAGGAACACGATTGATGGCAAAACGTCCGATTTTCATACCAAAAGAACACCCTCCTTTCTTCTATGAGATAAATGTAGAATTCGACTGGATTCCCGGTTTCTCAAAAGACCAAGTCTGTAAATGCATCCAATCTCTTCATGAAGCGGCTGCTAAGGAAGGCTATTCCCCCCTTCTCGAAATTTCCTCGGCATCTGAAAATCAACTGGGCAATCAGTTGAGTGCGTTTAATTTGAAACTCAATTACAAAGGCACTGAGATGAGCGTGGAATGCGCCTTCCAGGGTAGCAAGGTATTCGAACAAGGTGGTCCATTCACAGACTTATATAGTAAATCTAGCAAGGAAGCCAAAAAAGACCCTCGCATACGGGAGTCTGGCTCTTTGATATCATTTAAATTTTTTGATGAGGAATTCGAACTAAACCCACCCACCCTCTTCTATGATTGGTTATACTTGATAGCCCTTTGGCAACATCCAGAGTCAGCCCAAGAACTTACAAAATATAAGGGTTTTACCGATATTCACTTCAATCCCAATAAGTCTTTCAGTTGCCAAGCACGTTCAGCCGCGCGTTATGTTGGCTTAATTCAAGAACGAAGAAGAAAACAGCAACTAGACAAACTGTTTAAACAAGATCCATCACGATTCTTTAACAAATTACGTGAATTATTATCTATGCAACCCTCTTTGATTAGCTCCTCCAAGGTAGGAAAGCCAAGGAAAAAGAGCAAAAAACAAAACAAACAACTTCAACTTTTAATTTGTTCACCAAGGATAACTTTTCAATCTGGGATCAGCTATCAAAGCGCTACGATGAACACCCTGCGATTGCATGGCAGGCACGACCTGCGACTCCACCGCGAAGAAGTCCCCCAACCGGCTCCGGGCGAGGCGTTGGTGCGCGTCACTGCCGTGGGCATCTGCGGTTCTGACCTGCATTGGTTCTCCGAGGCAGGCATTGGCGATGCCCAACTTGCCGAACACCCTCTGGTGCTGGGACACGAGGCGGCCGGGGTGATCGAAAGCGGTCCCCGCCGCGGCGAACGAGTGGCGATTGATCCCACCCTCGCTTGTCTAGAATGCACTTTCTGTCGCGAGGGCAACCCTCACTTCTGCGAACACCTCGCCTTCGCCGGCTATGGCAACACCGATGGCTTTCTGCGTGAACAAATCGCCTGGCGAGAGCGTTGCCTGCATCCTCTACCGGACACATTGAACGACGCAGAAGGCGCCATGCTCGAACCCCTTGGGGTTGCCATTCATGCCCATGACCTCAGCAAAATGCACCTGGGCATGCGCGTGGGAGTCTTTGGCTGTGGACCGATCGGGTTGCTGTTGATACAACTCGCCCGTCTGAGCGGTGCAACGCAGATCGTTGCCACCGATAAACTGTCCCATCGCCTGGAGGCTGCCCGCCACTTCGGTGCCACCGAGGTCTTCCAAGCCCATCAAGGCGAGGAGAACGAAGCCATCTGGGCTGCCACGCAGGGCGAAGGCGTGCACATCGCCTTCGAAGTCGCCGGGGAAAACGACGCCGTTGAGACAGCCATAGCGAGCGCTCGGCGCGGCGGCAAAGTGATCCTCATCGGCATCCCCTCCGATGACCGCACCGCCTTCCGAGCATCCACCGCGCGCCAAAAAGGGTTGACCATCAAACTCTGTCGGCGTATGCGTTGTTCCTATCCACGTGCCATTCGTCTAGTCGCGACCGGGCAGGTAGATGTGCGTTCATTGGTCACTCGCCACTTTTCCCTCGACCAATATCAGCAAGCCTTTCAGTTTGCCGAACGGCGAGAAGGCTTGAAAGTCATCATTGAACCCTGAGACGCCGAGGAGGCGCAACAAGCCGGCTGAGCAGGACACGTGACAACCCAAGAGACCATTCCCGCCATTGCCGGCACCTATGCCTTGCTGCTGGAATTAGCACACTCCAAGACGCTCACCATCGGCAGGCTGGGTCGCTTCTCGTTTCCGGCGGGAGGCTACATCTACCTAGGCAGTGCACTGGGTCCAGGCGGTCTGCGGGCGCGCTTGAAGCGCTACCTCACAACAGAATGCCGCCCTCATTGGCACATTGACCACCTGCTGATGGCAGCCACATTGAGAGGGGCTTTCTACCTCACCGCAGAGCAACGCCTAGAGTGTTCGTGGAGCCAGGCTCTGGCGGGCTTGCCCGGGGCGCAGTTCCCGGCGCCGGGCTTTGGCTCCAGCGACTGCCACACCACCCCTCGTCGTTGCCTAGCCCACCTGATTGCCTTCCCCAATGGGCTTGCCATGGAGATGATTCGCCAAACCCTCGCCCAAGCCACCTCAAACCCCATCGCCGAACTGGTTTACCTCGCCATACCCTAAGCCCAGAAAGAACATTGTCAGTTCAATTTCTCCACAAGGCTTTACATAGAACAAATGTTCTGATATAATGAGAATGTCATGAGCATTTGGCAACGTTTGCTACACAGGCTGAGAGCGCGCCCAGGGGCAGATGCGCGCACCTTCGAACTCAACGAGAACTTGCGCGGCATCCTCTCCGCCCTGGCTGAACGCACCGGTCGCCCCGAGCGCGAACTGATCGAAGAGGTGTTCGTCTTCGGGCTAGAGCACTACTATGCTCAAAACGACACCTGGAAAGACTGGCAATCCCTCACACCGCGCGAACGTGACGTCGTCGCGCTCACCTGCTTAGGGTACACCAACCGCCAGATAGCCGCCATCCTAGGGGTTTCCGTCGAGACGGTGAAGACCCACCTTGCCAATGCCCTACGCAAGTTCAACCTGCACAGCAAAGCCGACCTGCGCGTTGCCCTCGCCGACTGGGACTTCAGCGCCTGGCTGAGGTAACCCACCCAGTCTGGAGAGAGGCACTTCCACAAGCCTCCTACAACACTCCCCCCAAAGGGGTAACCCCAAATTCCCCCCTAAACTCCCCCCAATAGAGAATTCCTTTCGTGCCCATCCTTGCTTATGCTATAAGCATGAGCAAGACGCTTTCTCTGCAAAACGGCACACTGGTGGTCATCTATGCGCCCCAGGCGGCTCGCCAAGCCTCCAGCGCGTTGATCGCTCAACTTGCCCTGCGCGGAGCCGTCACCGTGTTGGATGGCGGCAATCGCTTCCAACCCTATCGCATCGCCCATCTACTGCGCCGAAAGACGAGGCAGGTGAATGCAGCCGCCGACCGTCTCATCATTCGACGTGCCTTCACCTGCTACCAGATGTTGGCACTGCTGCAGAGCACTCCCGCCTTGCCCCAACCGTACGTCGTCTTGGACTTGCTCGCCACCTTCTACGACGACCACATCACGAGCCGTGAAGCCTCTCGCCTGCTGGATGCCTGTCTACAGCAGGTGCAACGCCTGCTACAGGTGGCGCCGGTGGTCGTCACCTTAGCGCCACCGCTCAATCAGGAGCGCGCCTTCCTGGTCGAACGCGTGTGCGCACGGGCAGACCGAGTTTACCTCCTCGAACCCTCTGCCCCATGCGCTTCTCAACTGATGCTCTTCTGACCCTAGATTAGAACAAGGACACTAGCGAACCATGGGACGCACACTTCCAACCATCACCCAACAGATAACAGAGACCGAAGCCATGCTCCGCGGCTTTCGACGCACCCTGCGCCGCAGCGACCAGTACGTTTTGGATGGGCTTCTCGCCGCCGCCCGTCGTCACATCGCCGCAATCGGTCAAGCCGAATCTCTGCTCCCCTTCGAGGCGGCTCTCTTGGCTATGTTGCTCGAACAATCCAAAGAGATCGCCCGCCTGCAACACGAAGTCGAGATGCTCAAACGCATGTGCACTACCCAAGATGAGCACGAATGAATGCACTGGCTGGTTGCTTGAGGTGTACGCCAACCCCGATGGAGGCATCACACTTTGGTGGCTTGCCGATGACGGGCAACGCTTGAAGTGCCACATGGATTTTCCCCTCACCTTCTACATCGCCGGGGAGGCTGAGGGACTACAACAAGCACATGCCCACCTGGAGGAAAAAGGTGCCAAACTCGCCCACGCGCGCCGCCGCGACCTGTTCAGCGGCGAGCGCGAGGTGTTGGCAGTGACGGTTGCCTCCCCCTCGGAACTGCCCCCGTTGCTACGGAATCTCTGCGCTCGTTTCCCGGCGTTGGATATCTATGACGCCGACATCCCGCTCAGCCTGCGTTTCATCGCCCAAACGGGGCTTCATCTGCTGGGTCGCGGTCGCCTCAAGTTGAAGGAGGATAGCCAAGTTACCACCATCGAGCCCCTGGATACACCCTGGGGTCTCGATCCGCCACCGCTGCCGCTGCGCATTCTCCACCTTGCCCCCGATAGCGACCCCGCCCACAGACCGCCGTGCCGCCTGCGCCTCCGCTATGAGAGGGTTGACTTCTCCTTGGGGCTAGAGCCCGTGCGTGACCTCCTCATCGTCTTGCGCTCCGTCTTACATCGCTACGACCCCGACCTGATCCTCACCGATTACGGAGACACTTGGCTATTCCCGCAGTTAAGGGCATGGAGCAAACAGTGCGGCATCCCCCTGAACCCCAACCGCGATGCAACCATGGACGTGCTCACCCGCCGCGCCAATAGTTACTTCGCATACGGGCAGGTCATCCACCGCGGGGCGCAGACCCACCTGTTCGGGCGTTGGCACATAGACCGGCGCAATGCCCTCCTGTTCAACGAATACGGCTTGGAGGGCGTGTTGGAACAGGTGCGCGTGACCGGGCTAGGTGTACAAGAGATGGCACGCAAGTCGCCAGGCGCAGGCATCACCGCTATGCAGATGCTCACCGCGCTGCGCAACGGAGTATTGGTGCCCATGGTCAAACAACAAGCCGAAGGAGCAAAGTCCCTTGGCGAACTCATCCGCGCCGATCGAGGTGGCATGGTTTACCAACCCATCCCGGGCGTCTATCGCCAGGTAGCCCAGATCGACTTCGCCTCGATGTACCCTTCCATCATGGTCAACTACAACATCTCCCCAGAGACGGTGGGCACATCAGCCCCCACCTCCCTGATGCATGTCCGGCGGGCAGATGAGCAAGAGGGGTTGGTCGCGCAGACCTTACGCCCCTTGCTCGATAAGCGTCTAGCGATCAAAAGGCAGCTGATGGAACTCGACCCGCGTGACTGCCGCGTGAAGGCGCTCAAGGCACGCGCCGCAGCGCTCAAGTGGTTGCTGGTAGTGTGCTTCGGCTACTTGGGGTACAAAAACGCCCGCTTCGGCAAGATCGAATCGCATGAGGCGGTGACGAGCCTCAGCCGAGAACTCTTGTTGCAAGCCAAAGAGATCGCCGAAGAGATGGGCTTCACCGTTTTGCACATGTACGTAGATAGCCTGTTCGTTCAAAAGGACGGCTTGTGCCACGTGCACGATTTCACCCCCCTGCTGGAGGCAATCTCGGCTCAAACCGGGTTGCCCATCTCGTTGGATGGAATATACCGTTGGGTCGTCTTCCTGCCCTCCAAGCGAGATGCCCGTCTCCCCGTGCCGAACCGCTACTTCGGTGTGTTCCAAAGCGGGGAGGTCAAATATCGCGGCTTGGAAGCCCGTCGCAGAGATACACCCCCTTGGATCGCCCAGACGCAACAAACCATCCTCGCATACCTGGCACGGGCGCAGACCGTCGAGCAGGTGATCCGTGACCTTCCAGGCGCCTTTGACATCGTCGAACGCGCCAAGCGCACTCTGAAGGCTGGGCACATCCCCCCACAAGACCTCGTGGTAACCATGAAATTGAGCCGCAATGTCAAGGAATACAAATCCCCTTCGCCTGCAGCGCGGGCAGCAAAACAATTGGAGCAAGCCGGAAAACCTATTGCCCCCGGACAGTTCATCCGCTTCATCTACACGCGCGACGCGGTTGGGGTGCGAGCATGGGATTTGCCAGGGGACTTCGACATGCGGTGGGTAGATACACAACGTTACTGTCTCTTGCTGGACCGTGCCGCGGAGGCGATATTGGGAGCATTCAGCGCGGAGAGAACGAGCCCAAGGGAGCGCTTGTTCACCCTGCCTTTGATTAAGAATGCTTTAGTTCCGTGCCTCAGCGAGGCTTGATTAGGGTAAAATGGGGGAATAAACCCATTGGAGGTCATTGGTTGCTCAGACGTATTTGGGATTACATGGTTCTGTGTCTGTTCGCTGGCGGGGTGATTGCCCTCGACCAGTGGACCAAGTCCATCGTTCGCACCCGATTGCAATTCGGGGAAATCTGGACACCCTATGAATGGCTTGAGCCATATGCACGCATTGTGCATTGGAAAAACACCGGGGCTGCCTTCGGTATGTTGCCGGGATTCAGCGACTTGTTCACCATCCTGGCGATCATCGTTGCCATTGCCATCCTGTACTACTTTCCTCAGATACCTCGACAAGATTGGCTATTGCGCCTGGCGTTGGCTCTGCAGATGGGAGGTGCCATTGGGAATTTGATCGACCGAGTGACGATCGGCTCCGTCACCGATTTCATCTCCATCGGCAGTTTCCCCGTCTTCAACGTTGCCGATGCCAGCATATCCACCGGGGTGGCTGTGCTCGTCTTGGGAGTATGGCTGAAGGAACGCCAACAGAAAGCTCCTCTCCTCCCAGAGGACAGCGGCTCGCCCTCTGAAGCGATATCCGATTCCAGGGAAGATTGAGGTGAACGAACGTCGCCTCAACCTATACTTCCAAGGAGAAACAACCCAACGTCTAGATAAATTCCTGGTGGAATGCCTGCCGGAATTCTCGCGCACCCGTCTGCAAGCACTCATCCGCGAGGGGTTGGTGCGCCTAGATGGATCACCGGCACGCAAAGCGGGTCAGATGCTAGAACGGGCAACCTGGGTTGAGGTGCTGATTCCAGCGACGCGACCGTTGGAAGGCTTGGTGGCAGAAGCCATCCCCCTCGACATCGTCTTCGAAGACGAAAACGTCATCGTGGTAAACAAGCCAGCTGGCATGGTCGTCCACCCCGGCGCGGGGCGCGAGTCGGGTACTTTAGTGCAGGCTGCCCTTGCCCATGCGCCACAGATGGCGGGCATCGGCGGTGAACTGCGCCCCGGCGTTGTGCATCGCCTGGATAAGCAAACCTCCGGCTTGATTCTGCTGGCAAAGCACGATAGTGCTCACCGTTGGCTGCAAAATCAATTCAAGGCGCGCCAAGTGCAGAAGTTCTACATCGCCCTGGTGGATGGCGCCCCTCCAACTCCCATCGGTCGCATCGAAGCCCCCATCGGACGCGACCCATCCCACCGTAAACGCATGGCAGTGCTTCCTCCCGGCAAAGGACGAGAGGCGATCAGCGAATATCGCACTCTCGAAACCTTCTCCAAGCACACGCTGTTGGAGGTCCACCCCATTACCGGGCGCACTCACCAGATTCGCCTTCATCTAGCCTTCCTGCGCTGCCCGGTAGTGGGCGATACCCTCTACGGGCGAAAGACTCCTAGTCTGCCACTCCAACGTCACTTCCTGCACGCGGCGCGTCTGATCATCACCCTGCCCAACGAGAAACAACCACGCACCTTCGAAGCTCCGTTGCCGATGGAGTTGGTCCAACTCCTCGATTCGCTCAGACTCTCCTCTCGCTTCCATCAAACCATACGATGATGAAGAGAAACCATCGCCCGAACAAGGAGACCCAAGATGCAAAAACCACCTTGCATTGACTTGCGCTCAGACACTGTCACCCTACCTACCCCAGAGATGCGCCAAGCAATGGCACAAGCCGAGGTCGGCGATGACGTTTACGGAGAAGACCCCACCATCAACCGCCTTCAAGAGATGGCTGCTGCCCTTCTGGGCAAGGAGGCTGCTCTCTTCGTTGCCTCTGGCACCATGGGCAACCTAATAGCAGTTCTGGCACACTGCCATCGGGGGGACGAGATCATCCTCGGGGATCAATCGCACATCTTCTTGGATGAAGTGGGTGGCATATCAGCGTTGGGCGGGGTGCACTCGCGCCAGGTCGCCAATCAAGCGGATGGGACGATTGCCCTAGAGGACCTGGTCGCAGCCATCCGCCCCGATGACATCCACTGCCCAGTCACGCGCCTGATCTCCATTGAGAACACCCACAACAACTGCGGTGGCGTGCCGTTGACCGTGGAATACACCCGTGCCGTCGGCGAACTGGCTCACGAACATGGATTACGCCTGCACCTGGATGGCGCCCGCATCTTCAACGCCGCGGTGGCATTGGGCGTCAAGGCTGCCGATTTGGCGGAACCCGCCGACTCGGTCATGTTCTGCCTGAGTAAGGGGCTCTGTGCACCGGTCGGTTCGGTGCTGTGCGGAACCAGCGAGTACATCGAACGTGCCAGGCGCATCCGTAAGCAATTGGGCGGTGGCATGCGCCAGGCAGGCGTTTTGGCAGCTGCCGGCATCGTTGCCTTGCAGAATATGACCGAACGCCTGAGCGAGGACCACCGCCGTGCACGCTTGCTCGCAGAGGGTTTGGCAACCATTCCCGGCTTGAACCTCGAGCCCGGCAGCCCATATACGAACATGGTCTTCTTCACCCTGGCAAACGAGGTGCCGATGAGCGATACAGTGCTCATCGAACGCCTGAAGGCGATGGGGGTGAGGGTTGCCACGGCATCACCACGGCGCTTCCGCCTGGTGACCCACTATTGGATTGACGACGCCGCTGTGCAAACCGCCATCGAAGCCTTCCGCACCGTGCTTCAGCAAGGTTGAAGGGGCAACCCTCCTTCCGCAATTGATGAACTTGTTTGACCTTGCATATGATATAATAGGGACACCATATGGCGGGGTCAGCATTGAGCGATCACATCGCTCAGATTGGCTGAACTGGGTTGGTAGTTCTCGAATCCGATGGGAGCGGATTCTACGGAGGTTGATGTTGGTGCTCATCAAATCTACAAAATCTATCATCTTGCGTTTCACGCCCCAGAGTTTCATTTAATGAAAGAATATTTCACCCTAGCCGAGATCGACCAAGTGGTTGATGTCATCCGAAATCGGATGGACATCCAGCCGCGCATCGGGCTCATCCTGGGGTCTGGTTTGGGGTCTCTTGCCGATGCCGTTGAACAGCCTCTCTCTATCCCCTATAGCGACTTGCCATACATGCCCGTCTCCACCGTCCCAGGACATGCCGGGCGGTTAGTGATCGGGCATTTGGAAGGGAAGCCGGTCCTGGTGATGCAAGGGCGCGTACATTACTACGAAGGTTACAGCATGGCAGAAGTTGGCTTACCGGTACGGGTCATGGCAAGGTTGGGCATTGAAATCCTCGTGGTCACTAACGCCGCCGGCGCGGTGAACCCAGTCTTTGAACCAGGCGACTTGATGTTGATCACCGACCATCTCAACCTGATCGGCATGGCTGGGCTCAGCCCCTTGCGCGGACCCAACCTAGATGAGTTGGGACCACGCTTCCCCGATATGAGCCGCGCTTACGATCGAGAGTTAATTGCCCTGGCACAGCAAGTTGCCGATGAGCAAGGCATTCCACTGCACCGAGGCGTATATGTATGTCTGGCGGGACCAACCTTCGAAACCCCGGCGGATTTGCGCTTTCTCCGCCTGTGTGGTGCCGATGCAGTCGGCATGTCCACCGTGCCCGAAGTCACCGTCGCTCGTCACAGCAATCTGCGCGTTCTGGGCATTTCAGGCATCAGCAACAAAGCCAATCTGGATGGCGATACCCCAACCACCCACGAAGAAGTGTTGGCGGCTGGTCAGAAAATCGTTCCCAAATTGACTACTCTGATCAAGGGGGTGTTACAGCGACTGTAGGATAAGATGTGTTCTCGTACTTTAATGGTTAGATGGAAGAAGTCCTCCGATTTATCAAGGATTACGAGGTATGGATTTATGTACTCTTAGCCTTTGGGGGATTGATTTACATTCGCAAATTCATGAAAGCCTGGGAAGAACTGCGTGCGGCAGCCTTCGGCTTGGAGCGCGAGAGCGCGCAATCCCACCTCAATCACTCCGCCAGCATGTTAGCCTTCCTGCTCTTCCTTGGGATAGGGGTGTTTGCCCTGGGAACCTTCATCGTGCCGAGCGTTCCCAGTGCCAACCCATTGTTCACCCCCACGCTCGATTTGCTGGCTACCCCCACCACCACCCTAGCCGCCGGCGCCAACGAGGGAGGCAGTCTAGCCTCGTTCACCTCGACGCCCTCCCCACCCCCCACGGTTCTCCCCGCGGGGGAGGGTTGCACCCCCGGTCAAGCCGTGCTGACCGAACCGCAAGATGGCGCCGAGGTCAGCGGCACCGTCACCTTGAAAGGCACTGCCAACATCCCCAACTTCGGTTTTTACAAATACGAGATCGCTCGCCCCGGCGATGCCATTTGGCTGACCATCCAAGCAGGCAGAAACGTCGTCCTGGATGGCGAACTTGGGCAGTGGAACACCCAAACCCTCTCCTCGGGCGAATACCTGCTGCGATTGGTGGTGACCGACAACCAGGGCAATTCTCTCCCCCCTTGCGTGATCAAAGTGTATGTCAACAACCCTGCCCAACCATGAATCCATTTCATCTTCTTGAGAGTAGAGCAAATGCCTGAAATCGAGATTCGCGCTGCCGTAGAGAGTGACATCCCTACACTCACCCAAATTGACCATTCCTACTCCAGTGAATACGTCTGGCAAATGGAGGTGCAGCGAGAGGAAGACCACATCGCGGTTGCCTTCCGAGAGGTTCGCCTGCCTCGTTCGGTGCGGGTGGATTACCCCCGTTCGCCGAAACGATTGCTAGAGGATTGGAAGCAGCGTTCGGGTTTGTTGGTGGCTGTATTGGGCGAGGAGGTGGTCGGCTATATCAGTCTGATGGAGGGCATCTCACCAGCTGCGGTTTGGGTGACCGACCTAGCCGTTGCTCCCCGACATCGGCGCCAGGGCATCGGTTGTGCATTAGTCTTGGCAGGTCAAGAATGGACCATCGAGCGCGGGCGGTATGCACGGTTGGTGCTCGAAATGCAACCAAAGAATCATCCCGCCATTCAACTGTGCCAGAAATTGGGCTTTGAATTCTGTGGATTCAACCATCACCACTATGTCAATCAGGATATCGGGCTCTTCTTTGCCAAATGGTTGCGCTGATTCAAACCGGGTAGCGCGATGATCAACACCCTGCTCTCAGCGATTCGTGCCTTCAATGAGTTACTGGCGGCTGGGATAGCCATCACCGCCTTTTCGCTCTTGCTCTACGCCCTCACCTTCAACCTGCGCGATCGCGTGGCGCGTTCCTTCGCCATCATCCTGCTGTGCGTGGTCATCGTCTTCGTCGGGGATGCCCTAGGCAGTTCCGCCTCACGAACAGCCGAGATGGAATTTTGGTTCCGTTTCCAGTGGCTTGGCATCATCTTCCTACCGGCTGCAACCATGCACTTCTCAGATGCCCTCCTTGAGACCACCGGTCGCCCCTCACGTGGACGGCGCAGACGCTTGGTCACCCTGACCTACCTCATCGGTTTGGTGTTCCTGTCCACCTTGCCCCTCGGCTGGTTGGTTGGACCGCTGATCGTAGACTCAACCCCAGCCCCCCACCTGCAACGAACCTGGTTGACCTGGGTGTTTAATGGCTACTTTCTGCTCATCATTGGGCTGTCATGGTACAACTTCTGGCGAGCCTACCAACGCACCCTCACCCGCACCGGGCGGCGTAGGATGCGCTATCTGCTCATCGGTGCGATTGCCCCTCCGTTGGGTTCTTATCCCTTCTTGCTCTTTGGCTCTGGCTATGCCACGCGTCACCCTCTGCTCTTCTGGATTGCCGCCACCACGGGCAATCTCGCTGTCTCGCTCCTCTTGGTGTTGATGGCTTATGCCGTGGCGTTCTTCGGCGTCTCGTGGCCCGATCGCGTTGTCAAACGGCGTTTATTCAAATGGCTGATGCGCGGTCCGGTGACGGCGATCACCGTGCTTGCGATCACCACCTCAGCCCGCCGCATCGGTGAGGCGCTGAGCTTCACTCATCCCGCCACCACCCCGGTGTTGATGGTTGTTAGCGTGCTCATCTTGGAACACCTCATCACCCTGCTGGCACCCCTATGGGAACGGTGGCTATTCCAGGGCGGCGATGGCGCCGATGTGCGCCTCATCCAATCCATGGAAGAACGTTTGCTGACCTCGGCAGACCTGAGGCAATTCCTAGAAGCCGTCTTGGCAGCCGTCTGCGATCGGTTGCAGGTGGCTAACGCCTTCATTGTCGGTCTGGCAAATGGGGGCTTAGAGATGCTTCTGACCGTCGGTGAGCGCGACCCGTTTGGCGATCGCAACCACTCCCAGGAACTGCTGCAGGTGTTTGCCAGGGAGAGGTTCCAGGAGTCCACGCAAAACCCGCGTCAGATGTTCTTCTCTTGGGGCGATTACTGGCTGGTGCCCCTCTTCAGCGAACGAGAGAGGAAGTTGCTCGGCTTTCTGGGCGCTGCCCGCCATCCGGAGAGACCGCTGGAGGAAGAGCAAGTGGATGCACTGATATTGCTTGCCAACCGCGCTGCCACGGCGATGCAAGACCGTCTCTTACAGCAGGAAGTGTTCTCCTCGATGGAAGCACTGCAACCGCAGATTGAACTCATTCAACAATTGCGTGCCGCGGCGCGCTACGACGGCACCGAATTGCTCACCACCCCCGATCTCTCGCAAGAGTATCCTCATCTCTCCAAATGGGTCAAAGATGCCCTAACGCATTACTGGGGTGGACCGAAACTCTCCGAAAGCCCGCTGCTCGGTCTGAAGATCGTTCAAAAAGCCCTGCAAGTCCACGAGGGCAATCCCACCAATGCGCTGCGAGCCATCTTGCGTCAGGCAATCGAGCGCGTTCGCCCCGAAGGGGAACGCCGCTTCACCGCGGAGTGGATTCTCTACAACATCTTGGATATGAAGTTCATCGAAGGGCGCAAGGTGCGCGAAGTCGCCTTGCGCTTGGCGATGTCGGAAGCCGATCTATATCGCAAACAACGAGTTGCTATCGAGGCAGTTGCCAAAGCCATCCTCGAGATGGAACAACAAGCCCAACAGGAGAAAGCAAACATCACCGAAGAGGTCTCGCTGACCTCGCAACCCTTGTCTCATCCATGAACAGTAGGAGGGGTAGATTAATGGTAAGCAAACTCAACCGTCGCCCGTCTCTCAATAGCCCACCGCCGATCGACGAGGCTTGGTGGGCAGCCCTCTTAGCCGAGGAACAGGTAACTCCAACCACCAAGCAGGTGCCGCGTCTTCCACGGGCGCAAAAGAGAAAGGAGCCCCAACCCCCATCGGTCAACTGGGAACAGGCACGCACCATCTACGAGAAGGACGAGACCATCACCTTGAAAGTCACCGGCTACAATCGAGGTGGGCTTCTGGTCAACGGAGCGGATATCCAAGGCTTCGTCCCGCTCTCCCATTTAGTTGACCTGCCTCCCGAAAAAGAAACCAACGACTTGGAACAACTGCTGGCGAGTTACGTTGGACGTTCCCTCGTGCTCAAGGTCATTGAATGTGATCCGAAGCGGGGTAGAGTGGTGCTCTCCGAGCGGGCAGGCATGGCTGACCCCGGCGCGCGCAATCGCCTGTTTCAATCGCTACGCCAGACGCAACGCACCTGGGGCACTGTCACCAACATCACCGACTTCGGTGTGTTTGTTGACCTCGGTGGATTGGAAGGTCTGATTCACGTCTCAGAACTCTCGTGGGGGCGTGTGCGACATCCCTCGGATGTCGTTCGAGTGGGTGAACGCATCGAGGTCTTCGTCATCCATGTGGATGAAGAACATTCACGCATTGCCTTGAGCCTCAAACGATTGAAACCCAATCCTTGGGAAACTGCCGAGAGTCGCTATCACGTCGGTCAGATCATCGAAGTGGAGATCACCGGCATCGTTTCCTTCGGCGCCTTCGCTCGGTTAGAAGAAGGATTAGATGGGCTTATCCATGTCAGCCAAATGGGCAAGCCAGGCGAATCGGTCAAGCCGCGACAAATTCTGCGTGAGGGGCAGCGCGTTCGCGCGCGCATCCTGCACGTAGATGCCTCCCATCAACGCCTGGGTTTGAGTTTGCACCTCGACGAAACATAGACGATGAACATTCGGTGGGCGGTTGCCTTCGGGGTTGTGGGTGGTTTGCTCGGCGCGGCGATCATCCTACTGGTGAGCAGTCCCCGGCGCGGTGAAGCCATCCAACTCATGCCGCCTCCTACGCTCTCTCCATTCGTGGTTCACGTCAGCGGCGGAATCGTCCACCCTGGGGTGTATCAACTGCCCCGTGGCAGCCGTGTGCAGGATGCCATCCAAGCCGCCGGTGGGTTGCTCTCAAACGCGGATGTCCAACCCTTGAACCTGGCTGCCCCGTTGAAGGATGGAGAGAAGATTTGGGTGCCCGTTCTATCGTTCAGCAATCCAGAGCCCTCAAGCCAACCGAGGCATACCGCCAATCCAACACAGGGCAGCCTTCAAACAGTACAGACAAACTCACCAGCCCGCATCAATATCAACACGGCTTCCCAGGCGGAATTGGAAAGTCTGCCGGGGATCGGTCCTGTCTTAGCCCAGAAGATCATCACCTACCGGCAAGCGCACGGTCCGTTCGGGAAGATTGAGGACATCGTAGATGTCCCCGGCATTGGGGAGGCAATCTTTGCGCGCATCAAAGACCTGATCGCCGTGGGAGAATAGCCTCGTTTCGAATTTCGGTGCGGCTGCCATCAACTGCCTGGCATGACGGAGAGGAAGGATGTTCGTCTCTCATCGAGCCGCTTTCGCGACCTTCCGCCGAAACCATCGTATAGGCAGTGTGAAACAAATATTTAAGGAGAAAACATGAGCACACCATACAAGAAGTTATATCGCTCACGCCGGGAGCGGATGATCGGAGGGGTGTGCGGAGGGCTGGGTGAGTACTTCGGAATCGACCCGACCTTGGTGCGAGTTCTGTTCGTCGTAGCCGCTCTATTCGGTGGTCCGGGCATCCTTGCCTACCTCATCCTGCTGATCATTGTTCCCGAAGAGCCAATGAACCAATCCACCGAAACGACAACGGACCCCTAGATCGAATTCGTTCCTAACCTTTCGACATAGTGAAAGGATAGGGGGCACGGTGTGCCGTGCCCCCTACGACGGGAACTGTTTCACGTGAAACATTGCCATCCGACAATCTGACAACGTGGGGTGGGTGGAGATCATTGCACTAGACACCCGGCCAGGTGCGTTCTCGACGAGGTCTCTTGCCCAACGAACGCCGCACGACCAGGGTGACCTTTCCATCGGGGCGCGGCATCACGGTGAACACCTCCCAACCCTCCTCGCTCCAGGCATTCAGGGCGGCTTCGATATCTTGGTCTTTCACCCCGCGCAACGCCGAACCGAGGGTCTGAACGCGGTATTCCCATTGCATCTCTTCTGCCATCGCCTCACTCCTGAGGTAGATGGGCGTCCTTGGCGAGGGCAACCACGCCCGTCAGCCCGCCCAGGTTCATGGTATCTACCGCACTGCTGGGGACGATAACCAGCGCGCCCTTTTCCTTCAAGCCCTCGAAGAGCATGTTCATGGCGCGCAGGTGCAGTGCCGTGGGATTGTTGATGTAGGCTTGGGAGGCTTCGGCGAAGGAATGGGCAATCTGCTTCTCGGATTCGCCCAGGATGACGCGTGCTTGGCGTTCTCGCTCTGCCTGCGCCTGGCGGCTCATGGCATCCTCTAGGTCTTGGGGGATGACGATGTCTCGGATTTCCACCGATTGTACGGTGATGCCCCACGGCGTGGTACGTTCGTCAATGATCTTCTGCAGGTCGGCATCCATCTTGGCACGCCCTACCAGGATATCCGCCAGGTTCATCTGACCGATCACCTCGCGCAGTGCCGTCTGGGCTGCCCAAGCGATGGCAACGCGATAGTCCTCTACCTCCAGTGCAGCCTTTTCGGCATCCCACACCAGCCAGAACAACACCGCATCCACATCCACCGGGACGGTATCCTTGGTCAAGGTCTTCTCGGCGGAGAAGGGCGTCACCATGACGCGTTGGTCAATCCAGTTGGCAATCGAATCGATGACCGGAACAATCCAAAACAAACCCGGTCCGGCGAGTTTGTGGAACTTGCCCAGGCGCAATACGATGGCTTTCTCCCACTGTCGGGCGATCTTCATAGCGAGGAGGAGGTAAAGCGCCCCTAGCGAAAAGACCACCAAGCAAGCGATGAGCCAGCCGATGGCAACTCCAATCGTCCCTAAGAGAACAGTCACCCCAACGCCGATGAGGAAGACAATACAGGAGGTAATGAAGGCTAATCCACTGATGCGTAGGTGCCCTGCGGATTCTCTGGGTGGGCGGGTATGGTATTTCGTTGTCGGATGTTCAGTTCTGTTCATATTGACCTCTTATCTTTGCACGGATTTTGAAATGCGTTCTCTCGCTGGTCATGGAGAGAAATCTGGATGAGAGTCTTCGGTGTATGTTTTGCATCTTCTCCATTGTTCCATCTGTTGTTCGATAGCGGCAAGTACTTCTTCGGGTGAGTAACCCAATTTGAAGGCTTCGCTCAGGTAGTGCTGGGTAAGCGCCTCGAGGCTCTGCTGGCGCAGCCGATGCAAGGTCTCTTCCGAGGGCGCTTCCCAAACATAGGTGCCGCGACCATGTTGGGTGGAGATCAGCCCGGCTTCGTCAAGAATGCGGTAAGCGCGTGCCACTGTATTGAAGTTGACGCGCAGTTCGGTGGCTAACTGACGCACGGTGGGCAGTTGATCGCCTTGGCGCAGTTCGCCTCGGGCGATCATCCCCTGCACCTGCTCCACGATCTGCAGGTAGATCGGTTGGCTTGAACGAAAATCAATGTGAATCTTCACATTCGCACATGCTGAACTGCTAGGCTTAAGTGTATCATTGTAGTATTGTATTATTGTATCTTTGTATTATTGTACACAAAATAGGACATATGTCAAGAGAGGGTTGAGTGAATGGTAAGGTCAAATGGACTTGTAGATAAGGGAAAAGCACACATTGGAAATCGAGGGTGCACCCCCAAGGCGCGTTGCAAATTGAGATTTCCCTAGATTGAATGAAATCGGGATATTACCTTAATGGAAAAGATAACAGACAACACTAGATAGAAAGCAGAATCATTGCACCCAACATGTATATCGAAGCATATTTGAACAGCCCGAAGCGGGTGCGTGCCGTAGGGCGCACCAGGGTGGCCAGAGAAAGCAGCAATAAACCCGATGAGAGTACGGTTAGCAGGCGCAATATGCCAGCTTGGACGCCAATCAGGAGGGCAGCAACACCGATGCTGCCCGCCGCCAGCACAGATGAAAGGGCAATGATTGCCTGGGTGACTTGAAACCCATAGACGGAGGGAAAGGTGGGGATTCTAGCCGCTCGGTAGTCATCAAAATAGTGCATCGAGAAGGTCAGGATGTGGGTTGGAATCCACAATAGGATGGAGAGAGCGAGGAGTATGCCAATCGGGTCCACCTGACCCACGGCTAGAACGCGCCCGGCGAGGATGGGCATTCCCCCCGCCACTCCACCCCAAATAATGCTCCAACATGTTCGTCGTTTGAGCCACAGAGTATAGACGATTACATCAAAAAACCACCCTGCGAAGACCACCAGCCCATAGAGAGGCTGGATGGCGATGGACCAAGCCACACCTATCAATGAAAATATTGCCCCAAGCCATAAGGCTTCAGCAGAAGTAACGCACTGATCAGCTAATGGTCGGTGGTGGGTGCGATTCATGACCGAGTCAATGTCACGGTCGTACCACATGTTCAATACGGTGGCGCCTCCAATAGCAAAAAACAGGCTGCCGATCAGTCTAATTAATGAAGAGAGGTGATATTCGCCTGTATGGGCACTTAAATATCCACTAACACCGGTCAACAGCAGCAATCCGGTCTGTAACGATTTGATCAACATCCAATAAAGGCGCAGTTTAATCAAAAGAGGTTTCATGAATTGTTCTCAGAGTGTCGTCTTATGAGCATCGGTTTTGTTATTATGGTGGCACCATGAGCCAGTACACCTTTGGGAGAGTGTGGGTTACGGCATTCGAACACAGCGAAAACCTACCCCGGGGCTGTAATAGGTCGGGGTCGCGTTATTACGTGCCCAGATACGTAGGTCCATCTCATACGTGTCCTTCGAACCACCACGCAAGATGCGATAGTGCATGCCTTTGTAAACATCTCCAGTCCATTGCCAGACATTGCCGGCCATATCATAGAGTCCATAAGGGCTGGCGGCATTCACCGTGGAGAATCCATCATATGCTTTGCCATTGTAGAATCCGACCGGAGTGGTAAGCGAGCCATAGGTGGACATGTTCTCGAAGGGGTCACGGCTGGCATAAAAATTGGCGTGTTGATGAGTGATCTCATAACCCCAAGGGTATGGACGGTCATCCGTTGAACCACGCGCCGCTTTTTCCCACTCAAGTTCGGTTGGCAGGCGCCAACCATAATATTGGCAGTAACCCCAGGCGCCAAACCAAGAGACATTGGTCATTGGGTGATTGGCATAACCTTCTAGAGTTGTAAATGTACCATCCTCATAGACAAACCGTGAAGCTGCATCTCTAAGCGGAACAAAGAGCCATTCTCCTGGCTCGATCTTCTCCTCATGTTTAAAACCATGGTACACATCGCCTGGATAGTAACCAACGACTTGATCCCCAAGTATGTTCAGCGTACCATCAGCGAGTGCCTCGTTCAAAAATTCAACATATTGGGCAACGGTCACATCTGTGATCATTATCTCATAGTCATAGTCAATCATCGCAGGGTGATTGTGCTGTCCGGTTAAGAAAGGTCCAGCGGGAATGTTAGCCCAAGCTGTTGCGTCAATACCCGTCGTAAAGACAGGAACAGTAGGGGTTAAATCTACCTGAAGGCAAGCGGCACACACTATACCTAAAAATCCGAGGAGCAGGACAGAGCGTTTCATTGGGTCACCTCCGCGGATAACTCGTGCCCGGCTTCCTCTGTCCAACGACCTCGCTTTTTGAACAGATCGAGCAAGCGCCAGACCATAACCATAGCCAGGACGACCAGTAGCATGCCCAAACCAAAATCTATCAGATACATTAGGATGTTGACCAAAGGTTGTTGCTCTGCCTCGGAGGTGAACAGGCGCTTCATCGCAAAGGCGGTGACAGCGGCAAAAGCAAGATCGGATAGAACAATGATGCTCCATCCATAGAGTTGGCGAAGTTTCCCCCTGAGACCGATCATATCGCCATAGTAGAGGAGGATGATAGTAGCGATGATCGCTGAGAGTACGTGCCAATGCCCAGTCAATTCGATACGTTCCTCGCGCGCCGGCCAGACGCGGAAGATCTCATCCAAGCGAATAGCCATGAAGATGCCTACTCCACTGACCGTGAAGTTCATGTAGACCATTTGCCAAAGCGGTCCAAAGCGCAACGGGTCGTGCAAGAGAGCCTTTAGTTTTTGGAAGAAACTCGGCTTGGGGATTCCTTCTATGCCCTGGCGGATCAACTGGTCCCAACCAAAGATGACAAGCATCAACGCTCCTAACATAGCCGGGGTAGCCCCAACATAAATGACCATATGGGCAATCGGCTCGAGCGGAGTGACCACGCCCCATACCCCTAGATTCAGTACAATTGTGCCAAGGATCATAAGTGGCATGGCAATCTTGTGCAGGATGCCTCTGAAGTTCAACCAACGCCCGATGATCAGGGTGATCATGATGGCGATCAAGGCAAGCATGATATGTAAGTGACCGATAACCGCATATTGCAAGGTCGTCTTTTCAGGATAGCGAATGATGTTTTCCGCCAGAAAGGTTTCAAAGCCATTGCCATAATATGAACCCGGAATGGCACCGAAGAGGGCAGAGAGGACGGTCGTGAGCGTTGTAGTGAAGAAAGCAGTCCGCTCCAAGTCCACACCTCCTTTGGTGCGGGCATGTGTTGGGTCGGGTTGGAAGTATTCCCGATCCCAAGGACATAAGGCTATCGTGAGCAAAACACCGCCTAAGAAGATGAAGCCCAAGCCGGTAATGTACAACCCGTGGAAGACCCATTGGTGACCCCAGTAGGCAAATGCCATGCCAAACACCATGGCAAGCAAATATCCAACGGTGATCAGCAATCTCACAGAGGTTTTATAGAACTCCCTCATCCTCAACAGACCGGTGATCATGTAGGTCTCAATGGCAATGACAGCCATGGCAATGGAGTGATATAAGATGATGATTCGTCCTTCGCGTTCAGCAGGTTGCAAGTCCATGCGTAAGGTTTGAACGATCACCTCACGCACCCCTATCTCAGCCATTGGTCCAGAGAGCATCCCGAACAAGGAGGTCTCGATAGAGATCATAGCAATGGCAACGAGGATCAACCCCTTGGTGGTTTTGAAGAGGTAGTTGAAGCGTTCTTTTATAAACTGCATCTCTTGTTCCCTTAAACTGTTCTCTCCTCTTGGACACTTCTGCCTCGAAAACACCGGCAGGGGTGGTTACCCTCCCATATCCTTAACAAAGCCCCAAGCAAATGCCAAGATCATCAATAGCAGCAAGGGTGCAAGAATAGTCAGCACGAGTTCTGCTGTAAAGATTCCCAACAGCGGTCTGCCAAATGAGAGAAAGGCTAAAGCGATGCCACCAATCCCAACGAGTAATCCACCAATGCCAACCCAGGAGAAGCCCCTAACAGCGCTTTTGGCAAAGAATGGACCGAGGAAGATGACCAACCCAGCCACGCCATGAAAGAGCGGGACAGAAATCTTGCGCCCAACCTCACTACCGACTATACTGGTGATGGCGATGGAGAGAAAACCAATGAGTGCGAACCACTTGAATGCTCTCTTCCAGGACGGGAAGTACTCTTCAACAATGCCCAAGGAAATTCCTAGAGGGATCAGACTGGCAACAGTGAGCAAATAAGGTGAGGCTAGGATGTCATACCCCAAGAAGATCAAAAGCAAACATGAGGTGAGTAAGACAAGAAAGCCAAGCATGTAATAGAGATCATAAAGGGTTTTACGTTTACTGTAACGCATGTAGAATCGCCAAAGTAGGTAGATTGCTACCAACCCGGTGAGGAGCAGGACGATTCGATCAAAGAGGTTCATATAATTCTCCTTCTCTGAAATTAAAAGTCTGGTAGGTTCCCCGTTGCCCGCATGTACCGTTATGTGAATTATTGCACATTCCGCTGTGTCCTTCTGTGACAAATGTCACAGAAGGACACAGAAGCGGAAGTTCACTGAATGGCTGCGACTCGGCTCAACTTCTCTAGGTTGAGAATGCGCACCTTGCCGCGACTTAGTTCAATCATGCCCTCCCGCTCCAGACGCTTCAGGCTGCGAGAGACACTCTCACGTGATGCGCCGATCAATCCTGCCAGTTCTTGCTGACTCATCTTCAGCACGATTGGCTCCTTTACTTCGGCATGTTGATGTCGCACCTCGTCGAGCAACGTGATCACCAACCGTTCCCGAATTGTGCGGAAGGCAAAGGTCTCCAGGCGGTTGAGAAGGTAGCGCACCTCTGCTAGGCAATCCCCCTGAACAGTGGACAGCAATTGCGGATGTTCACGGCATAAAGCATGAAACTTCTGGCACTCTACCCAAAGAATAGTCACCTCACCCATAGCGATTGCCGTTCCCAATTGTGGCTTGCCATCCAACACTGGCACTGGGCAAAAATATTCCCCAGGTTGACGCACGCAGAGAATGCTTTCGTAGCCATCTGGGGTGACACGAACGATCTTCACGCGACCATGGATCACGGCATAGATGCCAGAGGCAGTTGCTCCCTGATGAAAGATCGGTTCACCCGATTCAAATGTTTGCACATGCATCACACTGTGAAGTTTGGTTTGAATTTCTTTGGGGAGATGTGCAAACAGGCGTTGAGTATCCATCAGAACGAGAACATCCGCAACGGGTTTCCTTTGCCCATAGTATAAACCCTTTGGACAACGTCGGTCAAATGGAGATGGGTTTAGAGGAGCGGAGAAAGCATAAGGGCGAGTGTTCATCATTTATTCGCTTGAGCCAGTCAATCGCTGCCAGAGATTTGGCCAGATGAACAAAACGACCAATATCAGGCAAGAGATCGGTGCCAGGGCAAATAGCGAGAACCGCCCAAGTTGCTGAGCAGTAACAAGGGCAAGCGGAATGCCCACCACCAGTTCGGTAACCCCAGCAACTAATCCGACAACGCGCATCCACCCTTTGGGCGCCAAGAGAATCCCAACGGTCACCACTGCCCAGCCAAGCATAGATACCCAGTGTAGACGTTGCACTAAGATGAAGATCGGCGCTCCATGGGTGACGATTCGGCTCGTGCTTGAGACACCGTTCATCCAGCAAAAGATGTATGCCATGCCGCTGAATAGACCCAACAGGATGCGACTCCATGGTAATTTCTTAATACCTCGTGTGAATAAAAAGTAGAGAAGCAGATAAGGCCAAAAGAGCGGGAAATAAATGGGTGGTAGCCCAGCAGCCATATAAGGCACATTGACGAACCAACTGCCAAGGAGTGCTAGGACTAACCCCACAATCGAAAGGAAGATAGCCCAATTCCTCTTGGTGAAAAAGCCATAGGCACTCACCCCAAATAACACCCCTCCTAGGATGCCAACATCTGCCATGAGCGGATGGATGTACTTCAGGAGTATCTCACACCCCGGTTCGGCGGACTCGGCATGCATTCCGATCTGGTACCAATTTAAAAAGAGGAGGATATGCCCCACAATCCCCATTACAGCAGCCAATGTTGCAAGAATACCTCCCATCCAGTTATTTTTCATTTCTTGCCTCCTTTTCTGATGAAGATGATTCAACAGTCTGTCCAGTGTGACAGGAGCAACCATTGTAGTAAGCAGCGTTATGGTGATAAGCAACATAAACCACAGTGCCCGGCTCGATGGTAAGGTTGCAACCCTTCAAGAAAAGGGGTTCTTTATCCCAAGCAAGTACCTGGACATTACAACTCACATATATCGTCCCACTCCAGACATCATTGCACAACGGTCCTTCGATGATCCTGTCTACGAGGAGACGTTTTCCTCCAATTTGGATGGTAGCCGGCGTTGGGGTAGGTCCGGGCGTAGGAGATGTGATTGGCAAGGTTGCTAGATAACGAGGTATGTCCGTTGCCCACGAGCATGAGGGCTGTTTTGCTTGGCATGCGGATACAAGACAAACCATGAGCGTAAGCCAAAAAAAACCGACGTTTCATCATAGCCTTATCCTTTTATGTGAAATATAGCACAATAAGCCTTATCCCGTCTTTGACTTAAAGCAAATCAGCGCTTGGTATAATGCACCATATGGAATTGATGGAGTATTTTCATACCCACCCTGTCTTTTCCTCATTACAGGAGGGTGAAAGGGATTCATTAGCCAGGCAGGCGTTACGACGCGAGTTAACCAAAGAAGAAGTTTTAGCCCTCCAGGGTGATGTGTGGCCGTATTTGTTCCTGGTGGCAGAGGGTACGGTGGATGCAATCAAGATATCCAGCGAGGGACGTAACCTGCTGGTCACCTCATTCTCTGCCGGGGAACTCTTCTGGGGACCTGCGTTCTTTCAAGAGGGGGTACCACTACCTGCCACGTTGTTAGCGCATTGTCCTTCTCAGATTTATCTCTGGTCACGAGCGGTCATCGAACCTCTTATCTTGGCTAATGGACGAATGTCCTGGGAGTTATGTCGCCTGATGGTTCAACGCATGCAACGCGCCAGTGCCATTGTAGATGAGTTAGCCTTTCAACCCGTAGCCGGACGCCTGGCACGACTGCTGCTAGACTACTTTGAGAAAAGCGGTGAGAAAACCCTCACTCGTTATTTCACGTTGGATGAGATGGCTGCACGAGTGGGAACAACACGTGAGATTGTATGCCGTACTCTCTATCGCTTCGCTGATCAAAGGTTGATCGAAGTCACCCGCACGGAACTCGCATTGGTGGACAAGGCTGGGCTTGTTCAAATTGCAGAAGGTGAGTGATCCATCTTTCACCCCTTCGTAAGGCGAGAGGGGAATTGTTGGTCGTTTCGCACATTATGAAACTCCATTCATGCCTTTACAGTTAATACGATTAATTTGATTAGGAAATGGGCTATTGGCTCAAATGATTCTCGCCTGCGCGGCAAGCCTCAGCGGCGATCGGATTGGATGAAACTGGCGGCGTTGGAGCAGGTGCAGGCGGTGACGGTGTTGCCGTAGCGCGTGAGGGTGCCGAGGTAGGGTTCTTTGCCGTTGTGCGCGATCCAACCCTCCAGGTTGAATGCCAACGGTCCATCGGCTGGAATCCATTCGCCATTGTAGAGACGGGCGATGTGGATGTGGGTGCCGGTGCTGCTACCCCCTTCGCAGGAAGGATGCCCAATTGGGTCGCCGAGTTGCAATTGTGCGCCTAACGGGACACGTCCTTCGCTGCCCACGTGCAGGTAGAACACGACCCACCCGGTGCGTTGATCACCATCGAAGTCCAAGTCGAGGGTCACGATGCCTGTCTCCGAACGCACCACCACCCCAGGGGCAACCGCCGTTGCCCACTCCTCGGTGGGGATGCAACCACTGGCGACCGACGGAGGGGCGAAATCGAGCGCTGCTAATGGTTCGCCACTACCCCAGCCCGTATGCGGTCCGCCCGTCAATGCCCACACCTTGCCGGGCTCAAAGGGTAACGCCATCTCAGGTTGCCGCAGGCTGCCGGGGATGTGTGGCTGGTCATCTTGCCATGGATCGCCGAAGAGAGCGCGATAGGTAGCGGCAAAGCCCTGCGGTGAAATCGCCTTGTGGTAGGCTTCGCCATCGTAGAGATGGGAGAAGTAGTATTGCAATGCCACAGTCGCCGCGTTCTGCCAGGGGTCAGGGCGTTCGATGGTGCCGTCTTGGTGTTGGATGATCTGCAAATTGCCATTGCGCCAACCGTAATAGCCATTGTTCAACGTGTTGGCTGCCCACACCAATTGGAGGTATAAGCCCCTATACCTCCAACTTTCCATCCCTAGGGCAAAGGTCTCGGCATCTGGATGGGGCTCGGGTTGGGTGAGGGCTTGGGCTTGGTATTCCAACAATGCCAACAACAAGCGGGGGCTGACGCTGAAATTGCGCGCCACAACCTCGATGATCTCCCCGCCTCTTCGATTGGTGCCGGAAACGAAACTGACGTAGTCTTTCAGCCAACCCGGTTGCGAGGCGACAAACTCCACCGCGTTGAAGTCCACCTGAGCAGGTCCATTGATGAACAGGCTATCCGGCAGGATTTTGAACGGGGAACCCCACAAGGGAGCGTAATAGATGGGGATTTTCATCGGCATGCCCGGCGGCATGGTGGTGGCATCGGGAGGGATGATGGGATTGGCTTGGCGAATCTCGGCAACGGTGGTATTGAAGTGAGCCGCCAGCGCGGGCAGGGTATCTCCTGGCTGAGCAATGTAGTCCACCAGTTCGCCGGGAGAATAAGCAGGTCGGGTAGGCAAGGGAGTAGCGACAGCCTCTTCCACTGCTAGGGCTTGTTCCGTGGTGGATGCCTCCTGGTCGAAGGGCATAGCTTGAACGTTGTACTCGTTGCTGCCCTGGCATGCGCTGATGAGCAAGGGAATTAACATCAAGGAGACCGCGCAAATTCGTTTGAAGCGGGAGATCGGTTCACTCATGTGGGAAACAACACCTCAGGTGATGACCTTCATCCACCGGACTTGGATGGGTCTCCTCTTCCGAGCGCAGGATGAAACTGGTGGATGGGCTGAAAAGGTTTGCCACGATCGTTTTGCCGTCCTTGGTCAGGCTGCCTCGGTATGGGCGAGAGCCGGCACAAACCACCCAACCATCCATGACGAAGGGCAAAGGTCCATCGGCAGCGATCCACTCCCCATTATACTTGCGTGCAAGGTGGATGTGGGAGCCCGAAGCCGGTCCACCTTCGCAGGAGGGATGTCCGAGGCGTTCTCCCCGTTGCACCCGAGTGCCTTGTGGAACGCGATCGCGCCGATCTACGTGCATGTATAAAATTGCCCAGCCGGTCTGTTCCTTGCCATCGCTGGGTAGCCCAGAGGGATCGTCTAAGTCGAGGACGACTGCCCCATATTCCGAGCGAGCGATGATGCCATCTCCCATGGCAACCACCCATTCGCGGGAGGGGAAGCAGCCGCTCTCCATGCTGGCAGGGGCGAAGTCCACCGCCGCCAAAGCCCCATCGGTCTCCCAGGCTTTGTGCGGTCCGCTGGTGAAACTCCACACCTTGCCCGGCTCGAAGGGCAAGGTGAGCGAGGGTTGTGAGAGGTTGGCAGGGAAGAGCGGTTCTACCTGTATGGCACGTTGCCAAGGATCGCCGAACATGCGCCGATATAAGGCAGGAAAACCATCCTCAAGGTCTATGGCGCGTTGCCAGTCCCGGCTATCGTAAAATTGGGCAAACAAAAACACCAAGGCGACGCTGCCAGCGTTCAAGTTGGGTGGGATGCGCTGCACCACGTCATCCGTAAAGACCAGTTCCGTGAACAAACCCGTGCGCCAGCCATAGTAGCCGAGCGAAAGGCGGCTGATCGCCCAGCCCAGTTGGCGATACAATCCAATCTTGCCGGGAATATCTACCCTGAGCAGGTTGTCTGCTTCGATCGCCTCATCGGGAAATCCCAGCACGCAATGGCAGCGATACTCCAGCAAGGCGAGCAAAAGCCGTGGACTGATGGAGTTTTCCAGAGCGATGCGGGCAATGATCTCAGCGGCGCTTGTCTCGCCGCTGCTGCGCATGTATTCGTCATGGGCTTTCAGGTAGCCGTCGGTCTGCTTTAGGTAGGCGGTCACATCGAAGTCCAACGCTGAGGCAGAGTAGATGACTTCGCTATCGGGGAGCAACCAGGGGCTGGTGGGCACGTCCTGTGCACGCAAGGGCAGGTATAACAACATTCCAGGGGGCAACAGCCCTTGTGTGGGGAGGGGTTGCGTGCTGGTGATGTGCTCGGCTTTCACCCGAAAGCGCGCTGCCACCGCCTCTAACGTATCCCCCGGTTGGGTGATGTAGTGAAAGGGAGAGGCATCTGTGGCTGCGTGCGGGGTGGGATGTAACGTGGCAAGCAGTACAATGTCGAGAAGGAGAATCATCCATTGCTTGCTCATTGTGAGGGTGATTCTAAACGATGGAAGCCGTTTTGTGCGAAGGGGTTCGTCGGCTGTGTTTATTGAACATTCGTTGAGAGAAAATAGGGAATATGGGGGATTGATTTATGGGTCGTCGGCGTGGCGCATGATGTGGCTGGTGGCGACCCCCAACGGACTGGCGGTGATGGTCTGTCCATCACGGGTCATGGTGCCTTCATAAGGCTTGGCACCGGCGTGCACCGTCCAGCCGGAGAGAACGAAAGGAAGTGGACCATCGGCAGCAATCCATTCGCCGTTGAATTTGCGGGCGAGGTGGATGTGCGTACCGGTGGCAAAGCCACCCTCGCAGGAGGGGTGCCCGATCTTGTCGCCGCTTTCAACCCACTGACCGAGAGGCACGCGGTCTTCTGTGCCGATGTGTAAATAGAGCAACACCCAGCCGGTTTGCTCGCGTCCATCGCCATCTAGGTCTAAGGCGACCACGCCGTTGTCCGAACGGGTCACCAAGCCGGAGGCGGAGGCAACCACCCAAGCATCGGATTTGACGCAGCCAGGCTGGGCGACGCCAGGCAGGTCACTGCCGGGACCGAAGTCAATGGCGGCAAAGGAGCCATCTCGCTCCCAAGCCCCGTGCGGTCCACCGGTGTATGACCAAGGTTGCCCGATGATGAAGGGCAAAATGAGGCGCGGCTGGGTCAACCCGGGTGGGAAGAGCGGTTCGACCGCTAGAGCACGTGCCCACGGGTTGCCGAACATGCGTTCATATAAGGCAGGAAAGCCGGTTTCAGGGTCCAAAGCCTGCACCCATCCTTGGCTATCGTAAAGTTGGGCAAAGAAGTATTGCAAGGCAGCCGTGCCGGCGTTCAGTTCCGGAGCTAAACGGGCGGTCACGCCATCGGAGAAGCGGATTTCCGTCAGCCGCCCCTCACGCCAACCGTAATAACCGATGGACAATTGATTGATTACCCACACCAACTGATGGTATAGCCCTTTGTAGCGGGGTTCAACGATCCCCATGGCGTAGTCGCGTTGCGTTTCGTCCTTGAGCGGACCATAGACCCATCCGCTGCGGTATTCCAGCAGGGCAAGCAGCAGGCGCGGGTTGATGGAGTTCTCCAGCGCGACGCGGGCGATGATGTTCGCTCCGCTCGTCCAACCGGTGCTCTTGAGATAGTCGCGATGCTTCTTCAAGTAGCCGTTGGCTTCGTTGACGAAGGCTTGCACATCGAAATCCGCGGCAGAAGGGGAGAAGACGATCTCGCTATCGGGGATCAAATGCTGTGGAGAGGTGGTGTTCGCCAGGCGTCTGGGGATGACCAGCAACTGATCGGGGTTGAGAAAGCCGTTCTCAGGGATGGGATCGGGTGAGGTGATCTCAGCGGGGCTCACGTCGAAGCGGACGGCTAACGCCGCAAGCGTATCGCCTGCTTGTACATAATAGAGATAAGGCGTTGTGTTGGTGACCGGATCGGGTGGCATGGGCGTCAACCAAGGCGTTGGTGAGACGAGAGGCGCATTCTCCGTGATAGTGGGGGTGGGTTGCCAGATCACCGGGGGAATTGCGGTAGGTTCGAGGGGATTGGGGTTGGATTGGGGGGGTGTGAAGTACGGGTCAGATGAGACGAACAGCGGGAAGTTGCAGGAGAGGCTGGCTACCCCCAGGATGAGCCCGATGAGGAGCATATTCAATAGGTCAGACCAAAGCGATCGTTTAGCGTTGGATGGCATTTTCAGGATGGCGACCTTCTAAGGCTACAACCGTTTGACCATCTCGAACCAAGAAACCATCGTAAGCGATCCCCGTGCCTTTGGAGACCCAACCATCCAGCACGAAGGGCAGGTCTTGGTCGGCTGGTATCCATTCTCCATTATACCGCCTTGCCAGATGGACGTGTGTGCCAGTGGAGAATCCACCCTCGCATGAGGGGTGACCGACGCGTTCCCCGGCGCGTAGGTAGGTGCCGACAGGCACGCGATCGCGGCTTTCGATGTGCATGTAGAGCACCGTCCAGCCGGTTTGCTCCAATCCATCCATGGGAAAAGCGGAGGAGGGGACGTCCAAATCCTGCACAACCGCGCCCTCATCCGAACGGACGATCTGTCCATCTGCCACGGCGACCACCCAGGCATCGCTGACCACGCAACCCAGGGCTTCGCCTGGGGGAGCAAAGTCCAGCGCCGCCCAGGCGGAGCCATCTCCCCATCCCCCATGTGGTCCGCCGGTGAATGCCCACACCTGACCCTTCTCGAAGGGCAGTTGCATAGGTGGCTGCGCCAGATCGGGCGGCAAGAGCGGCTCGACAGCGAAATCAAAAGGATAGCCGAACAAGCGCACATACGTAGCAAACAAGCCCTGCTCAGAGATGGCGCGCTCCCAGCCCGTTCGGTCATAGAGTTGTGCGAACAGGTGTTGCACGCCGGCGGTGCCAGCGTTGATGGTCGGGTCAATCGAGAGCACCTGCCCATCTGCCAGCACCCAAACCGCCACTCCATTGACGCGCCAGAGGTAGTAGCCACGGTTGAGTTGATCCGCTGCCCAGGTCAATTGGCGATACAACCCCTTGCGCCATGGGATGTAGGCTTGCATGGGATATTCCAGGATGTCCTCGTTGGGTTTGGATTGGGTCACCCATCCACTCTGATACTCCAGCACTGCCAGGAGCAAGCGCGGGTTGACCGAGAACTCCTGGGCGACCTTTTGCACAATCTGCGCGCCCGTCAACACCTGTAGGGGCGAAACATCTTTCGCCCCTATTTCCTCTTGGTAACTTGCCAGGTAGCCACCCTGAGAGCGGACGAAGTCCTGAAGGTCAAAGGAGGCACTCGCCGGTCCGTAAACCAATTCGGAATCGGGGAGGATTTTGACGTTTGGCGCAATCCCTTCCGGCTGTGGCGGTGGCAGGATCAACACTTGCCCCACCTCCAGCAGGTCGGGGTTGCTCAGTTGGTTGGCTTGGATCACTTGTTGCGGACTGACGAAGTAGCGTTGGGCAATCTGGTTGAGGGTATCGCCAGAACGGACGGTGTAGGAAATGGCTTCGCTTCTCAAGGTCGGCAGCAGGCGGGGCGGGTCGGGCGTGGGTGTGAGGATGGGTGTGCCGGGCAAGCGGGTTGCAAGGGTGCGCGAGGAGGGGGAAGACGCCTCTCGTAGGCTTTTTGGAGAAGATGCGTTCTCACCAGAGACCTTCCAAACCGGATAGTTGCCCTCAAGGGAACGCGAACAGACGAAAAGGGCACCCCCTAAGATGAACATCGTCACCACGATCTTGGCAGGTGTGAGAAACGAACGCGCCATGGTAGCAATTCTATCCGAAAAATCCCGTTCAAGGGCGTACATTGACCCATTGGAGGACGAATATAGATAGATTTGTGCAAGTCCAATGCCAACTGGTCCCCTCACTGGAGCGTTGACCAGGAGCCTCCTATAGCCATTTTTTAACATCCATTAACCTTCATTCGTTCGAGAGGGAAGAGAAATCGAGAGTATAATTGCAGCAATCTTCTCCTTGGGAGGTTAGGAGAGGTTCATCACGAAAAACCCGATGAGGAAATCTATTCGCTTATGCCGATCCCACTCGTCGAATGCGTTCCCAATTTTTCGGAAGCCCGTCGCCCGGAGGTTGTGGCGGCGATTGCCGAAGCGATTCGTTCGGTAGAAGGGGTGTGGATTCTCGACCAACACTCCGATGTGGATCACAATCGCTCGGTGATCACCTTTGTGGGCTCGCCGGCAGCGGTTGAGGAGGCAGCGTTTCGCGCCATCGCCAAAGCCGCCGAGTTGATCGACCTGGAGCAGCACACCGGTGAACATCCGCGCATTGGTGCAACCGATGTTGTGCCTTTCGTCCCCATCGCCGGGGTGACCATGGATGAATGCGTGGAGATAGCGCGGCGGCTGGGCAAGCGGGTGGGGGAGGAGTTGGGCATTCCGGTCTATCTTTACGAGCGGGCAGCCACCCGCCCCGAGCGGCAGAACCTGGAGAACATCCGCCGCGGGCAATATGAGGGCTTGAAGCAGGAGATTCTCACCAACCCCGAACGGCAGCCCGATTTCGGTCCAGCCCGCTTGGGTTCAGCAGGCGCGACAGTCATCGGCGCCAGACCGTTCCTGATCGCCTTCAACGTCTACCTGACCACCGACGACGTCTCCATCGCCGAGAAGATCAGCAAAGCCATCCGCCACTCTTCAGGCGGGTTGCGCTACGTCAAGGCATTGGGGATGTTGGTGGATGGGCGCGCTCAGGTCTCGATGAATCTGACCGACTATCGCAAGACGCCACTTGCCAGGGTGGTCGAGATGATACGGCGCGAGGCAGCGCGCTATGGCGTGAGTATCCACCACAGCGAACTGGTCGGGCTGATCCCGCAAGAGGCACTGGTGGATGCAGCGGTGTGGTATCTGCAACTCGACCAGTTCGAACCGCGTCAGGTCCTGGAGTCGCGCCTTGCCGAAGTGCTCAGTAGGGCGCCTGAGCCGCCATCTGAGGAGCAGACTTTTCTAGAGGCGCTGGCGCAAGGGGCGCCTACGCCGGGCGGCGGTTCAGCAGCGGCGTACGCCGCCGCCATGGCTGCCGCGCTCGTCGCTATGGTCTGCCGGTTGACGATGGGCAAGAAGAAATATGCCGCCGTGGAAGAGACGATGAAAGCCATCCTGGAACAGGCGGAGGCGCTGCGCGCTGAACTGAGCACAGCGGTGAAGCGAGATGCTGTTGCTTATGAAGAGGTCTTGGCAGCCATGCGCCTGCCAAAGGAGAGCGAAGCGGAGTGTGCGGCGCGCGCCAAAGCCATCCAGGCAGCTACGTTGAACGCTGCCCAGGTGCCGCTGGAGGTGGCGGAGAACTCCCTGAAGGTGTTGGAACTGGCGGCACAGGTGATTGCGCAGGGCAACCCCAATGCACTCAGCGATGGCGGCGTGGCAGCCAGCCTGGCACAGGCAGCCATCGTCGGCGCGGCGATGAACGTCGCCATCAATTTGTCCGGCTTGGAGGACAATGCCACTGCCTTGCCATTGCTCGAACGATTGCACCGCGTGGAGAATGCCATTCCTGCTTTGAGAGAACGCATCAATGCCGAACTCAGCCGACGAGGAGGCTATCCGTCATTGTGAACGCAAACGGATTCGGAAGTCCTCGGCGCAAATCAGCCATTGTGCCGTTTTTGCTTGGCATTGCCTTTCTCGCCGGGTGCATTCACTCGGCGGAGACGAAGAGCATCGTCTTTACACCAACGAACGTGCCTCAAGAGAATGTCCATCCCGTCGCCTCACCCGATCTAATAAACACAGCCACGCCTTCCCCTATGCCGAACGCAACGGCACTCGCTACATCAACGGCAACGACGATGCCTACAGATGCTCCGGCGACTCGCCTCTGGGTGGCATCGTATCTGCCAGCGGCTCTGCTGGATTCCCTGACCCTGCCCCAAGGATGGGCTCTGGCGCAGGCAGCAGAGGCTGCCTCGGTGCGTCTCGAAGTGGGCGCACAGCAGCCGCTCAGCCGCTGGGTGTATGCCTTGGTTGCACCCTTCCCAACCTTGGTGGATGGCGTGTCATTTCAAGATGTTCGAGATGGCTGGAGCGGAAAGGCAAGCAGTGCTTTCGATGGCGTGCCTTTGCTGATGGATGAGAGCACCTACGCCGTTTTCTCTGCCCTGTGGGGCAAACCCTTCGCCCACTCGGTCGTGACCTTGCCAGAGGAAGACTTGCTCGATTACGCCTGGGAACATCGCCCCTCCTGGGCAATCGTGCCCTTCGAGGCGCTCCAACCGCGCTGGAAAGTGTTGGAGGTGGATGGTCTCTCGCCGCTTCGCAAGGAGTTCGACCCAGAGGCGTATGCGCTCACCGTACCCTTTGGGCTCAATGGCGAGATAGATGCGATCGAAAGCCTGCTGAAATCGGGAGAGGAGCAGGGCAATCAAGCCCTGGGGCTGCCTGCCTCCAACCGCGATGCCTCGAAATTGACCACCTTGGTGCTGACCGGCGTCACCGCCCTGGTGCGTGCTACGGCGTTCACCATGGAACACAGGGGCATCACCTATCCGGCGCAAGACATCGGCGACCTGCTGCGCACTGCCGACCTGACACACATCAGCAACGAAATCCCTTTTTTTGCAGAATGCCCTCCGCCCAAACCCTATCAGCAGTCGCTTCGCTTTTGCAGTTCACCCGATTACATCGCCCTGATGGAGGACATCGGCACCGACATCGTCGAACTGAGCGGCGATCACTTTGCCGATTACGGAGCCGAAGCCATGCTCTACACGTTGGATTTATATCAACAGCGGGGTTGGGTGTATTACGGGGGAGGGTACAATCTGGAGGATGGACGCCAAGCGCGCTTGATCGAACACAACGGCAACCGACTTGCCTTCATCGGGTGCAATGCCAAAGGGGATGGCTATGCCACCGCCAGCGAGACTCGCCCCGGCGCCGTGCCCTGCGACCGAGAATGGATGCATGCCGAGATCGCCCGACTCAAGGCGCAGGGGTATCTGGTCATCGTCACCTTCCAACATGTTGAATACTACACCTATGTCGCTCAGCCAAACCAAGTTGCCGATGCCCACGGCATGGCAGAGGCGGGCGCGGTGATCGTCAGCGGCAGCCAGGCACACCAGCCTCAGGGCATGGAGTTCTATGGCGATACCTTCATTCACCATGGACTGGGCAATCTATTCTTCGATCAATACAAGTTCTGCCCGGATTGGGCTTGTAACAACGGCTTTGTCGACCGGCATGTCTTTTACGATGGTCGCTACATCGGCACAGAGTTGCTCACCCACCAGTTCGTTGACTTGGCGCGTCCGCGCCCGATGACCCCTGAGGAACGGGCAGATTTCTTGAATTTGATGTTCACGGCTAGTGGCTGGTAGTTCGCCGGCTCTCTCATTTTTGTTCACATTGGAGGTAACGAATGGGTCTCAAACCTGACCATTGGATACGCAAGATGGTGCGTGAATATCGTATGATCGAGCCATTCGCCGAAGAACAGGTGCGCGATGGGGTCATCTCCTATGGCGTATCCTCATATGGCTATGACATACGCGTTGCGGATGAGTTCAAGATATTCACCAATGTCTTCTCGGCGATTGTAGACCCCAAACATTTCGACCCACGCTCGATGGTGGATTTCAAAGGAGAGGTGTGCGTCATTCCACCGAACTCCTTCGCCTTGGCGCGCACCATCGAATATTTTCGCATCCCACGCAACGTGCTCACCATCTGCGTGGGTAAGTCCACCTATGCCCGCTGTGGCATCATCGTCAACGTGACGCCCTTCGAGCCGGAGTGGGAGGGGTTTGTCACCCTGGAAATCTCGAATACAACGCCATTGCCCGCCAAGATTTATGCGAACGAAGGCATCGCTCAGGTGTTATTCTTTGAAGCCGATGAAGTCTGTCAGACCTCGTATGCGGACAAGAAGGGCAAATATCAAAAGCAACAGGATATCGTACTGCCCAAACTATGATGGTGGCAGAGAGCATTCCATTTGAGGAGGTTTTGTGATGTCATTTGCACAACGTGTATTGAACTTACGGGAGGAGGGAGCATATGCGGTCATGGCGCGCGCTCAGGAACTGGAGGCGCAAGGGCGTGAGATCATCCACCTGGAGATCGGTCAGCCGGATTTTGGCACCTTTCCGCACATCAGTCTGAGCGGGGTGCGCGCCATTGCCGAGGGATATACGCGCTACAACCCGCCCGCCGGAATACCTGCCTTGCGCCAGGCGATTGCCGAGGACGCCGGTGCTCGCCGCGGCATGAGCATCCGCCCCGAGCAGGTGGTCGTCGGTCCGGGGGCAAAGCCGGGGCTGTTCTTCCCGGCGTTGGCTCTGCTCGAGCCGGGGGATGAGGTCATCTATCCTAACCCGGGCTTTCCCACGTATGCTGCGGTGATCGAGGTTGCCGGAGGCAAGCCGGTGCCGGTGCCCCTGCTGGAGGAGAACAACTTCTCCTTCGACTTGGAGGCGTTCGACCGCCTGATCAACCCTCGCACTCGTCTGATCATCCTCAACTCGCCGGCGAACCCCACCGGTGGGGTGATCCCTCTGCAGGATTTGGAGCACATCGCCGAAGCAGCCCAGAAGTACGATTGTTGGGTGATGTCAGATGAGATTTACGCTCGCCTGGTCTATGACCATCGTTCGGCGCCCAGCATTGCCGCGCTGCCCGGCATGGCGGAGCGCACCATCATCGTGGATGGCTTTTCCAAAACCTATGCCATGACCGGCTGGCGACTCGGCTTCACCATCATGCCGCAGGCGTTGGCAGAACGGGTGAGTCTGCTGCTGACCCATTCGGTAGGATGCACGGCGACCTTCACGCAAATAGCAGGGGTGGAAGCGCTCACCGCCAGCCAGGAGATGGCTGAGGCGATGGTGGAAGAGTACCAACGCCGCCGCGACCTGATGATCTCGGGTCTAAATTCGATCCCTGGAGTGCGTTGCCAGGTGCCACAAGGAGCCTTTTACGCTTTTCCCAATATCAAAGCCTTCGGCATGAGTTCGCGCGACTTGGCAAGTCGCCTGCTTGATGAGGCAGGGGTTGCCGTCCTGCCGGGTACCGATTTCGGGCAATATGGTGAGGGCTATCTGCGTTTGTGCTATGCCACCTCACCCCAGAACATCGAGCGCGCCGTGGAGAAGATGGCTTCGGTATTGCGCGGATGATACAGGTATGGGGGCGGGGCATGCCGTGCCCCACACTTTAGAGGGTTTGCGTTGGGGGGTATTCTGCCCCTCTCTCGCTTGCCCAACTCTCCAAAATCTCTTCAACGCTATCTAAGTAGGCATCCAGTGCAGCTACACGTTGGTGGAACGCCTCCCCCCACAAGCCAAGCGCCTGCATGACCTCCTGCCAGGTCTGCCGCGCTTGCGCCTCAGCAGATATCAAACCCACGGCTTGCGTCCAGGTGTTCAACATCGTCCACAGGATGTCTTGTGGTCTTTCTCCATCCAATATCTTCTCCATTGCCCTTTTGTAGTATAAGAGGCGATGTGGATGCAAGCGCACTGGTGCCATGCTTACGGGTAACGACCGATAGGCATCCTCCCACGCGGACAACCAGGATCGCAAAGCCTGGCTATCCGATTGGGGTGCCCCGAGCAACCCCAACAATCCCACATAGAGTCTCGGTTTGGCAATTGCCTCGGCACGTTTCGGGTACTGGAGCAAAAATCGCCTCTCGGTCAGCGGTGGTCCGCTCAGGCTTGCGATTGCGTTGGCAGCGTGGGCAACCGCCCTCAAGTAGAGTTCCACCTCCTCCCAGCGAACTTCGTGTGGCGTTTCATGCAAGGCGATCCACATTTGTCGGGCATGCCTTACTTGGTTGTAGGCTCGTCCAAGCACATAATCGGCTCGATGGAACTGGCTGCGCACGCTAGCCTGGGTGAAATCCAGAAAGTGTTGCGGGTCGTAAAGCACCTTGCACCCTACCAACGTTGGACCCAGCCAAGGGTGAAGGCGCAGCGAACGTGCCTGATGATAGTCCTTGCGAAGGTGATGGGCAATATCGAGGTGCACCTCGTCGGTTAGGCGTTCGATCTCTCGTGAGGTAGCCACCTCATCGTAGTGGATGAACACCAGGTCAATATCGGTCGTTCCCCCGAGCAGTGGGTCTCCTTCGAGCAGTGAGCCATGCAGATACACTGCCAAGACGTCTCGCTCGGTACGCACACGGCGTTCGGTCGTCTCCTTGGCGATTTGCAACAGGGTTTCCAGATTGATGCGCATCGTTCGATGTCTCCCACAAGCATCCCGAACCGACGTGGTTCAACTACCCGGTCTCGATCTTCAGAGGGAGTTCCTGTTGGAAAGGCGCAAGTTTCAAAGCCTGGCGTATGCGCCCGTCCACCCAACGTAGATGAGCCGGGTTGTGGACGTAGTCCAAATGGTCTGTGTCAATCACCAATACGTTGGTGCCACGATGTCCCTCACCGAAGAACTCCTCATAAGCCCGGTTGAGTTGTTCGATATATCCGCGCTCGATTTGCCGTTCATAATGGCGGTCGCGCGAAGCAATGCGCCTCATCAGCACATCGGTGCTGGCGCGCAGGTAGACGATCAAATCCGGAGGGACGATCTTCTCCGCTAAAGCCTCGTGAACGCGATAATACATCTCCAACTCATCGCCGCGCAGGTTGATGCGCGCGAATAACGCATCTTTCTCAAAGGTGTAATCGGAGATCAGCGGCTTTCCACTGGCTAACGCCTCGGGCACCGCTTGGCTCTGTTGGCGGTAGCGACTGAGCAGGAAGAAGATTTGCGTTTGGAATGCATATCGTTCACGGTCGGCGTAAAAGTTCGAGAGGAATGGATTCTCTTCGAAGACCTCCAACAACAAATTTGCTTGAAAGGCAGGCTGCAACAGACGGGCTAAGGACGTCTTGCCGACGCCGATCACTCCTTCAATCGCCAGGTACATTGTTCCTCACCCTCAATCAGATGTACGCTAGATTCGATGACATTACACCTCTTGACGATTCATCGAATCGGAATTGCCTCCAGTTGCTCCACCCAATTTCGAATGACATCGAATCCACCTTGCCAAAATTCCGCTTGGGTGATGTCTATGCCTGCCTCCGCCAGGATGCGCGCCGGTGCATCTGAGCCTCCCGCGGAGAGTATCTTCAGATAGCGCGGCTTGAAAGATTCGCCTTCGGTCTTGAATTGCCGATAAAGGGACAAGACGAGCAACTGCCCAAAGGCATATGCATAGACGTAGAACGGTACTTCATAAAAATGAGGGATGGATACCCACTCCCAACGGAATTCATCGCTGAGTTCTACCGCATCCTCGAATTGCCCACGCAGGTTTTCCATGTATGCCTCGGCTAGTTCATCCACCGAGGCACCGTTCTTGACCAGGCCATGGGCTTGACGTTCAAAGAGGGCAAAGTATGCCTGGCGCAGGATGGTGGCATAGGCATCATCCACTTGGCGAAAGAGCAGGTCACGGCGTATCTCTTCGTCACTCTCTTCTTCGAGCAGACGGTCTACCACCAACATCTCCCCGAAGGTTGAGGCAGTCTCTGCCAATGGCAAGGAGGCATGGAAGGTGAAGAGGGTATGTTCCTCAGCCAGCATGGCATGGATGGCATGACCGAGTTCGTGTGCCATGGTGGTTACATCATCCACACGCCCCTGGTAGTTGAGCAACACCCATGGGGTTATATCTGGGGCGAGGGAGAGGCAGAAGGCCCCACCGCGTTTGCCCTTGCGTACATCGCTATCCAAGTGGTCTCTCTCGAACAAACGCAACGCCAGTTCCGCCACACGCGGATGGAAGCGGTCGAAAGAATCCAAAACCAAATGAGCGGCATGGTCAAAGGCGTAGGTCTTCTCCGATTTGGCAATGGGAGCATAGATATCATAACGCCGTAACCGATCCATGCCCAACCAGCGCGCCTTCAGGCGGAAGAAGCGTTGAAATACCTCGGCATTGCGCTGACACACGGTCAACAGGGTATCCACCACCTCATCGGGGATGTCGTTCATCAGGTTGCGTGCGGCGATGGGTTGCGAAAATTTACGCAATTCTATTTGCTCATTATACCAATCTCGCACAATCGTTTGGTACATTTGCCCCAGAATCGTTCCATCGTTGCCATAGACGCGATAGAGTTCCTGGTACGCCGCGGCGCGCAGATTGGGGTCTGGGTGGCGCACGTAGACCATCAGTTCGCCGCGGGTTAATTCCTTCACTTCGCCATCCACCTCGAGGCGAAAGGTATAACGATTGGTGAGGGTATCGTAGAGCGTGTTGAGCGCTTTGACGCCGGTGACGTTCTTGAGGTTGATGATCTTCTCTTCCGGCTCGGTGAGGGTGTGAGGTTTAAAGTGGCGCATCTCCTCCAGCCAGTAGCGGTAATCCCCGCTTTCAGACATCAAGCGTTGGGCAACCTCGTCCTCCAAAGCCTTCCACCATAGGCTGAAGAACAGCAGGCGGTTTTGCAGTTCAGCCATGAACTGGTCAACCTTAGCGACGAAGTTCTGCGCGTTTTGGTCTTGGGTGTTCTCCGAAAACCACAGGATGGCGAAGCCTTCCACGCGATTTGCCAAGTGTTGTATCCTCTCCAACTGGCGCACCATGTCCATGAACTCCGTTGCGGGGAGGTCAGGCTGTAGTTGTGAACGCCGGGTTTCGAAGGCAGCCACCATGGATTGTAACTCGGCAAAGGCAGCTTGCATCTCAGGCGCATCGTAACTGGGGAAGAGGTCCGCCAAACTCCAACGGGTGGGGGTGAAGGGAATGTCTTTTCTCAGTGCCATGGATTCTCCATTAGGAAGTTAATTTTTGTCAATTTCTGAAGCAAGGCTTCAGCAGTCCATGCTTAGTCAATCTTTCTCTACTATCGATTGTACCAAACTCAGCGAAGATAATATCTCGAAGGTACATGCCTGAGCACAATGGGCTCGATCATATCAAGATATTGCAAATTGATAAAATAATGACATTGTTCCACTAGCCGCTTAAAATCTAACTTCCTTGCCAACCAACCACCTCCATCCACAAAATTCACAAATGCACGATCCTCTCTATTCCGACTGTTGCTTTCTATAATTCGGATATATGCTGCAAGCATATCTCGTGCTTTGGTTGTCTGCCCACTGCTAGTTGTCTCTTGGAAAGAACTCATAATAATCACCCAAGGGTCCTCAATGCTTGGAATGGCGAAATCTATATCCACACCGATGATCCTTGAACGTCCTTTTCCATAAGATATGCCATGCTTCTCGCGAATCTCCTCCAACTTAGCACAAATCCACTGCTCAACACGGTATCCTTTTCGACCACTGTAGGTGCCTATCAAAGATCGTTTATAACGAATCTTTCTAGCCACGGGAGAACTACCCATGATCTCGCGATAATTCAGGGTATCTAAGTAATATTGGGGAATGTATTTTGCTAACTCGGTATCTCTTTTGCCATCCATAAGCGTATAGGCGATAACATTTGCCACCAATGGCGAATTCGCAATTTCTCGCTTTATCCGAGCAATATTCCATTCACTCGAATCTACATCAAATCCACCTGGAATACGCCCAATCTTCCTAAGCAGGGATACAATCCGCATAAATTTCTCCTCAGAAAGTTCGATCTCGCGCAAAATAACATTTAGAGCACAATGATCACGGGCAAGAAACTCTGCGAACGCAACCCCATTCCCGCTTTCCAAACCGATCCACTCCGCACCAACAGCAGCCTTTAACAAACGATCTACTTCGGCATTTATCTCCTCCTCGAGTGTATCATCTATAAAAAATATGCTTGTGCTATTCCAAGCCTCTTGAAAGGTTATCTTGCGAGCCTCCACGGTTCTTTTCCTGTATCTCTAATTTTGCTGCTTTAAGCGCTTTACCCCAGGTTGGAAAGGCTTCTAAAAATGGCTGAAGACCATAAACACTCATCGTTTTGACGTCATCTGGTGTGGGCAGGCGCCCTAAACGAACAGCCAATTTGCGCAATTCTAGTTGCAAAGCCTTTTTGCTGTATCTCGGTTTCTTTCTACGAACGCTCTGACGTAAAATATACCCTTGACTTTCCACTTGAGCGATCTTTTCTTTGGTGATTTGCACATATTTTTCGTCAATATCAATGGCTACATATCGCCGCCCAAGGCGTGCTGCAACAACCGCTGTTGTGCCCGTCCCAGCCAATGCATCCAAAACAATATCACCCTCGTTTGTTGATAGACAAATGATGCGTTCCATAAGTGCATCCGGTAACTGGCAAGGGTGAACATCTCGATCTCGCCGATGTTTCAGCCGGTGAATATCTGACCAAATATCCGTCAGCATCTCTTTGTCGTTTATCCCCATCTGTTTCCGCTTGCGCACACAAGAGGCTCGTAAGCAGTAAAAGTGAGGTTCGATCTCCCGAACTTGTTCGTAGTTGAAGGTGAAATCGGTTGGAGACTTCGTGTAAAACAACAACCCATAATGGGCAGGCATCAGTTTTCCACGAGGCTCAGATAATGCATCCCAGACTATCCAATTTTGAAAATAAAGATACCGGTTGAGGAAGGCAGCATGATACATAGACCAACGCGGCAAATTGAGCAGATACAGAGACCCTGTAGGCTTGAGGATTCGGATATATTCTCGCAGCCAGGCATTGCACCACGATAAATAAGCCTCCTGTTCTCGTTCATCCTCATAAACGTTATAAGCCTTGTCGAGATTATAGGGTGGATCGGCAAAGACAAGATCAATGGAGTTATCCGGATATTGTTTAAGTATCTCCAAAGCATCGCCGTGGTGAACAACATTCCACATTTTTTGAGGCAAGATTTCTACGTTCTTAGAATATTGAACCGATGGACCCAAACCCGGTAGGTAGTACTGTATGGCTGGCTCTGCAAGCGTCTTTCGATAATCAGCCACTCCCTCCTTCGGCGCCACGACAATCTGTTTGTGATCCTTCGTTGATAAACTCTTCTTCGTTGAATAAGTCCCAGTATCTGTTTCTAACCTTTCATCCCCAATCATATTCAGTATTGTGTGCAATACTGACGGGGCTAATTGTGTGTAATTGTCCTCCATAGGCAGGCTAGTCCAGACATCCGAGGCAGCATACCCCTCTGGGTGCATGAGGTGCGACTTGCCTCCCCAATCCCGCAATGTCTTGCCACAATGAGCACAATATTCGTGAGGGAAACGCACCTTCTTCAAAGAGAAACGTTCCCCTCCCTTGACAAAGAGCAATACGGCTGCATGGACGGATGGCAATCCAGCAGTAGGTCGCTGCAATAATGACTTGATGGCAATCCAATATTTAAACTTCAAATGCCTATCCAGATAAACGCCCAACTCGGGCAGATAATCGGGTCTCCCCTGCACAAATAACAATCCACCCTTCTTCAGAACCCTAACGCTTTCGTCTAGATACAGTATTATCTTGCTCAGGTTTTCAGGCATCAGCGCGCCGGTGATCAGGACCATTGCATCTACCGAGCCGTTTGGGGTTCGTTTGAGAAACGAGAGCAACTCTTCTGCTTGTGGAAACTCGATTGCCATCGCCTATCTACACGTGAAAGCGAATTTGTATGACGTCGCCATCTTTGACAACGTAATCTTTGCCCTCCAGGCGCAATTTCCCCTTGGCACGTGCTTCCGTGAGCCCACCCAGGGCAACCAATTCGTCCCATGCAATCACTTCGGCGCGGATGAAGCCCTTCTGCAAGTCGGTGTGGATGGCACCGGCTGCTTCATGGGCGGTTGACCCGCGGCGGATGGTCCATGCACGCACCTCATCCGAGATGACGGTGAAGAAAGAAATCAGCCCGAGGAGTTCATAGGAGAGGCGAATCACGCGGTCCAAGCCCGGTTCGGCAATGCCGAATTCCTCCAAGAACATGGCAGCCTCTTCGGAGGGTAATTGGGCAATTTCCATCTCCAGTTTGCCCTGCAATGCCACTACCGCGCTCTGCCGATGGGGGTAGGTGACCTCGGGAGGCGTTTGCCCATCGCCCAGGTTGAGCACGATGAGCATCGGCTTGCGGGTGAGCAGCCCAAAGCCGGCAAGGATGTTCTCCTCCTCTGGGGATACATCCACGTCTCTCAAAGGCACTTCTGCAGAAAGGGCAGCGTGTAGGCGTTCGAACAGAGCAATCTCGCGCTCGATTTGGGCTTTCTCGCGCCCGCCACCCTTGCGGCGCTCGTCTATCAAGCGTTCCTGCTTGCGTTCCACCGCAAGCAAGTCGTTCAACAGCAACTCACCATCCATGGCTGCGATATCGCGTATCGGGTTCACGTTCCCCATCGGATGGGGCACATTGGGGTTCTCAAAACAGCGTACCACATGCAAGAAGCCATCCATCTGGGTCAGTTGATTGAGCAACGCCCCGGAGATGGCGCCACTCTTGCTCCCTTCCAAGCCGGCAATATCGGCGTAGGTCACCTTGGCATGGGTTGTCTTTTCGGGTTTGAACAACTGCGAAAGGCGTTCCAGCCGCGCATCGGGTACATCCACCACCGCGGTGTTCACCTCGATGCGTCCGCTGCTCGCCGTCAGAGGTCGGCTACCTCGAGTCAAGGCATTGAAGACCGTGGTCTTGCCGCTTTGGGGCAAGCCGATAATCCCAAGACGCATCGCATCCCATCCTTGTTTTGAACGAACCGTACATGCCGTTTCGATAGATTTGCTGTCATTATACCGCTTCTGTCGTTGGCATGGTGAGCAAGTATGGGCAGTTGGAGCGATGAGATTGGGCAAAGAGAACCATAATCCCAGAGGGGCTCACGAAGGCTCATCGAAACAAACCATTGACAAAGAATATATTGATAGTATAATAAATTTTATATTTCAAATATATTTTTGCTTCTGAGGCTTTGAATTACCATGCCCACGCAAGCACGCCAAAGCGATGCTGCATACCAAAAACTCAAAGAGTTGATCATCCAGGGAAAATTGCAACCGGGTTCACCCATCGAAGAACCCCTCCTGATGAAGGAACTGGGCATCGGGCGAACACCCTTGCGAGAAGCCTTACAACGCTTGGCACAAGAGGACCTCATCAAGAACATCCCCAGGCGCGGCTACTTCGTGGCAGACATTTCCTTCACCAACCTCCTACATGTGTTTGAGGTTCGGCAAGAGTTAGAAGCATTGGCTGCTCGCCTCGCTGCGGAACGCATCACTTCTCAACAGGCGGAAGAACTGCGGCAATTCCTCGTGGAAGCATCCCAATACGTTGATTCTGAGGACATCCACTTAAATCTAGAGATAGACCACAAACTCCACCGGTTGGTTGCCCAAGCCACCGGCAACCCCATCCTCCAGCAGATCTTGCACCGCCTTTACAATCTTGCCATTCGGGCATTGTATGTTTCCAATGTCCACATGACTCTCATTGAAGAGGAACTGCCCAATTATACCGCCATCGTCCAAGCGATCATCGCTGGAGATGTAGAAGGCGCTGACCGCGCCATGCGCAATCATTTGGGGTTAAATCCCTTTGAAATCCTGCAATACGAGACAACCCATCGCACTCTATCGAGAACCTTGGTCGCCATGGACTCAACGGAAGAAGGGTTTCACGAAGATGGATCTGGAGAAGAGACGTAGTCGTCGCCAAACCTGGCAGACGGTGGGGCTATTGTTACCCGCCGGGATTGTGGTGGTCATCTTCCTGATGATCCCGCTGTTCATCGTGCTTGTGTACAGTTTTTTCGAGCGAGATGCTTACGGGGGCGTAGTGCCTACGTTCACGTTGCAGAACTATCAATCCCTGCTCCAACCCATCTACCTGCCCATCTTTCTCAATTCCTTTCAAATCGCCATCTATACCACCCTCGTTTGCCTGTTGGTTGGCTATCCGGTTGCCTACTTCATCGCCTTCCGGGCAAAGAGGTTTGCTCCCATATTGCTGCTGTTGATCATCATTCCTTTTTGGACTAACTTCCTAGCACGCATGTCAGCGTGGATCGCCCTACTGAACCGAAATGGGTTGATCAACTCGCTGCTGATGAAGATTCATCTGATTGAGGAGCCACTCAAACTGCTCAACACCTATGGGGCAGTCTTGGTGGGGTTGCTCTACGCCTTTTTGCCTTCCGCAGTGTTCCCGATCTATGCCGCTCTAGAATCCATTGACCGTTCGCTCCTCGAAGCTGCCCAGGATTTAGGGGCAACCCCGTTCAGGGCATTTCGGGAGGTTACCTTCCCCCTCTCTTTGCCGGGAGTTGTCGCTGCCACGTTATTCGTCTTTGTGCCCTCGATTGGGGTGTATGTGATTCCAGCCCTGCTGGGCGGTGGCAAGGAAATCATGATCGGCAACCTGATCGTCATGCTCTACCTAGAGTTTCGCAACATTCCCTTTGGCTCTGCGGTGGCGATCGTCCTGCTGGTGATCGTCCTCCTAGGGCTTGCGCTCTACCTGCGATTGTTACGAAGCGCGGAGGAACTTCGTTCATGATTGTTGCTGAGAGAACCCGCCCAACAGTTAAAACCCTCAAAGCCGCTGCTGCTCAAGTACAGAAAGGTCTGGCAGGCATCCCCATCGCGTGCCTCACTCTGATCACATATCTCTTCTTATTCACACCCATCCTCGTCCTGATCGTCTTCTCGTTCAACGCTTCCAAGTCCATGGCGGTATGGAACGGGTTCACCCTCGATTGGTACAAAACGCTCCTGCGCGATCGGTATATCCTCCAAGCCCTGCGCAACAGCGTGATCGTGGGCGTTACCTCGGCGACCATCAGCACCACCATCGGCACCATCACCGCATTGGTCCTCGTTCGGCGTAGGTTCCCCGGCAAGGAACTCTTCTCAACGCTGATGCTCTCCCCACTGGTGCTTCCCGAGATCGTCATCGGGGTAGCCTTCCTCGTCTTCATGGTGTTCTTAAACATCAAACTTGGCTTTTTCACCCTGATCACAGGTCATGTGGTGCTGACGATCCCCTATTCCACGTTGATCGTGCGCGCCTCTGCCTCTGGGTTGGATATCTCCTTGGAAGAGGCAGCTGCCGATCTGGGCGCCAACCCCTGGAAGGTCTTTCGTCACATCACCCTGCCCTTGTTGATCCCGGGTGTGCTGACCGCCTTTTTGCTCACCTTCACCATCTCCTTTGACGACTTCGTGATCTCCATGTTCACTGCCGGGGTAGGGACGACAACCCTCCCTCTGCGCATCTTCTCCATGCTCAAACTGGGCATCACCCCCGAAATCAACGCCTTGGGGTCGCTCTTGATCTTGCTGAACTTGGTGATGATCATCGCCGTCGGAGGACAACAACTGAGAAAATTGATGGGAGGTGAAGCGGTAGGATAAAGAAAAAAGCGCACAAATCGCCCTTTTCCAGCGATGAGACATCTTGACCCATCGTCAAGATGCTTCAGACAAATTACATAAAGAAGGAGCAGAACATGAAACCCTCACGTATCTCATTCACTCTTATCGGTGTCCTCTTCGTCCTCTTGCTGCTGGTTGCCGCCTGTGCTCCGGCAACGCCGAGTGGGAGCGAAGCAACCAGCCCCCCAGAAGCAACGCCAACGGAGGAAAAACCCACCGAACTTCACCTGTTCGTATGGTCCGATGAATTGCCGGAGGAGACCATCAACGACTTTCAGGAAGAGACGGGCATCCGTGTGACCGTTGACACCTACGATAGCAACGAGTCCATGATTGCCAAACTCGAAGCCGGGGCAACCGGTTACGACATCGTCAATCCCTCCCAGTACGCCGTGCAAATCCTCATCAACAAGGGGTTGTTGGAACCGCTCGACCATTCCAAACTCAGCAACTACAACAACCTCAGCGAGGTGTTCAAAAACGTATCGTTCGACCCAGGCAACAAGTACAGCATCCCATACCTCTGGGGGACGACTGGTCTCGCCTACAACGATACCTGTGTCAAGGAACCCGTAACCAGTTGGAAAGCCCTTTGGGATGAGAAATATGCTGGACGAATCTATATGCTCGATAACATGTTAGCCGCCTACATCGCCGGGTTGCAGATCAACGGGTTCGACGCCAATTCGACCAATCCAGAGGAGATCGCCAAGGCAACCGAGTCGCTCATCGAACAGAAAAAGGTGCTGGCTGGTTACAACAGCACCAACTTCGCCGACCTGGTTGCCTCGGGCGAGGCTTGTTTGGTGCAAGCCTGGAGCGGGAACGTGATTCAGGTCATTGACGAAAACCCCCATGTGCATTACGTCATCCCAGATGAGGGTGGCACCATGTGGGTTGATAGTTACTCCATCGTCAAAGGGGCAAAGAACGTGAAAGCTGCCTATCTCTTCATTGATTACCTGCTGCGAGGTGAGGTGGCAGGGAAGGTAACCAACCTGACCAAAATAGCCAACACCGTGGCGACCTCTACCGAATTTATTGACCCCAAGATCGCCAATAACCCAGCCATCTACCCACCCGAGGAGAAGATTGCGAACGCAGATTTCATTCTAGACCCAGGCGAGGCGATGAAGTACTTCCAAGAGGGATGGACGAAGGTCAAAGCCGCAACCCCATAAGATCAGCCCCTTCGCTCATCTATTCCAGTGGGGCGAGAGGCTCGCCTTCTCGCCCCACCTTTGGGGCAAAGAGCGTCATCGAGCCTGCCGCATCGAAGACCCACTCCATCCAATGATGAGGAACATCGAAAATGTTCAAAATCAACGAACGTAAACCAAGCCTGCCCCCCTCTCTCATCGAGGCATACAAATCCATTACCCCTTCCGCCTTGGGGCACATCATCGAAGACGGCTTCATGGATGCGGAGTTAAAACCCATCTATGAACGATGTTTCATGGTCGGTTGCGCGGTAACCGTAAAAACGGTTGGGCGCGACTCCACGGTTTGCCACAAGGTGATGGATTTCATCCAACCCGGCGATGTCATCGTCATAGACCGAGGCGGAGATCGCCGTTATGCCTGCTGGGGGGAGATGACTTCTCTGGCTGCCAAGATGAGGCAAGCCGCTGGGGTCATCGTGGACGGTCCCATCACCGATATCACCATGATTCGTCAGATCGGCTTGCCCGTGTTTTGTCGAGGAGTTGTCGCCCTCACCACCCAGATTCTCGGCTTGGGCGGCGAGATCAATACACCAATCCACTGCGGCGGGGTGGTCGTCCATCCGGGTGATTTAATCCTGGCGGATGAAAACGGCATCTTGGTCATCAAACCTACCGAGGCGGAAGAGATGTTGCGGTTGGCACAAGAAGAGGAGCAAGCCGATGAAGAGTTCAAACAAAGGCTTTTGGAGGGCAAACTACCCTCCCAACTGATGCCCCTCGACGAGATGATCCAGAATGCCTCCGCCCACGAAAGAGAGGAAAGCCTCCGTGAACGATAACCAGACTTCCCACATTGCTGCCATGACCTGGGTAGATTTTGAGCGCAAATGTAAAGAAAACCCGATTGTCGTTGTGCCCACTGGGGCAATTGAGGTTTACGGAGCGCATTTGCCCCTAGGGTCCGATAGTTACGTTGCCGATGCCATCGCCACCTTGGTCGCCGCTCCGTTGAATGCGTTGCGAACGCCGCTCATTCCCGTCGGTTACTCGGCGGACCTCATGGAATTTCCCGGCACGTTGAACGTGGAACCCAATGCCTTCGTAGCCTATGTGGATGGCATCTGCCGCAGCCTCCTCAAGTGGGGACTCAACAAATTCCTCTTCATCAACACCCATCTAGGAAACGTTGCTCTGATCGACCAGGTCGTGGATGGACTGAGCCAGGACCACAAAACCCTGTGCATGCAAATTGATTGGTGGCGTTTCGCAGCCCGTGTTGGCGCAGACCTGCTCACAAGCAAATGGGCAGCGGGACACGCCGGCGAACTTTGCACCTCGGTGCTCTTGTACCTGGCGGAGAGCACCGTTCAACGCGATTCCATACAGGATTACATCCCACCCGATGACCCATGGCCATCGGGGCTCATTCGATATACATCCTATCGTAACATCACCCCAAGCGGGGTGCTGGGCGTTGCTTCCGCAGGTAGCATCGAACAAGGCAAGCAAATCGTTGAACGGTGCGTGGATGCCATCGTCCACGAAGCGAAGGCTTTCTTCGGTTAATTACTCCCATTTTGCATCCATTGAGGAGGACGATCCAATGCGTGTGGCTGTCATCCAAATGAATTCCAGAGAGAATCGCCAGCACAATGTGCAACATGCTATGGAACTGGTTGACCGAGCAGCCGAACAAGGCGCGGAATTCGTCTTGCTGCCCGAATACATGACCTTCCTAGGTCCGTACGAAAAATACAAAGAAGCCGCAGAGACCATACCCGGGGAGACCTCGCAAACGTTGGCAGAGAAAGCTCGTCAACACAAGATTTTCCTCCACGGGGGCAGTTTGATCGAGAAATCCGAAGACCCCGACCGCTTCTACAACACCAGCCTGGTCTTCGACCCATCGGGGAATCTCATCGGCAAGTATCGCAAGATACATTTATTTGATATTGATGTTCCCGACCAAGTTACCGAAAAGGAATCCCAAATCATCCTCCCCGGCGATCGTCTGGTTCTCGTCAAATTACCCGAGTGCATCCTTGGCATGTCCATTTGCTTCGACGTGCGCTTTCCGGAGATGTATCGCCAATTGGCTGCAGCCGGGGCAGAGATGCTCGTTGTGCCGGCGGCATTCGCCAAAGCCACCGGCAGGGTTCATTGGGAAATCTTGATCAGGGCGCGCGCCATCGAAAACCACGCCTTTGTGCTGGCTGCCGGGCAACACAGCCAAGACGACCAAGGCAACGAATATTTCGGTCACAGCATGATCGTCGGTCCGTGGGGAGAGGTGCTCGCCAAGGCTGAAGAGGATGAAGACCGCATCTTGATGGCGGATCTCGACTTCGAACAGGTGCGAACCAGGCGAAAGCAACTTGCGGTGTTGGAATTTCGACGACCGGATATCTATCAACACTCGGTATACCTGTTCAATGAGTTCAATGAGGGTTGAACGATGGAGTACGCGATTGAGTTGGTAGATGTGACCAAGAGGTTCAAGGGGGTGCGGGGGCAGGATGTTGTTGCCTTAGACCACGTCAGCCTTGCCGTCAGGAATGGCGAATTCTTCTCACTGCTCGGTCCTAGCGGATGTGGGAAATCCACTACATTGCGCCTGATCGGTGGGTTCGAGGTGCCCGATGAGGGCGACATCCGCATCATGGGCAAGCCGATGGGGGATATTCCTCCCTATCGGCGCCCGGTCAACATCGTGTTCCAAAATTATGCCCTGTTCCCCCACATGAACGTTGCAGAGAACGTTGCTTTTGGCTTGCGGATGGACGGCGTGCCCAAAGAGGAGATCAAAGAACGCGTTCGAGAAGCCTTGGAAATGGTCCAACTCGGCGGGATGGAAAACAGAAAACCCAAGCAACTCTCCGGTGGGCAACAACAAAGGGTGGCGTTGGCACGCGCACTGGTCAAGCGCCCCTCGGTCTTGTTGCTCGATGAACCGTTAGGGGCTCTCGACCGCAAACTGCGCAAAGCCATGCAACTGGAACTCAAACACATGCAGCAGAACGTCGGCATCACCTTCATCTACGTCACCCACGATCAAGAAGAAGCCATCACCATGAGCGACCGCATCGCGGTGATGAGCCACGGTCATGTGCTCCAAATCGGAACCTCGGCAGAGATTTATGAGAAGCCCAGTTGCAAGTTCGTTGCTGATTTCATCGGCGAGAGCAATTTCATCCATGGCGTGATTGAGAAAGTGGAATATGGCTCAGCCGTGGTCGTGGTTGAGCAACAATTGAGACTGGACATTCCGTTGAGGGAAGGTCACGCCCGCGTTGGCGCTCCTGCAACCCTCATGTTCCGCCCAGAGAAAGGCGCCATCGAGCGCGAGCCAAGTGCTCCGCCTGGCTGTTGCACCCTGCCGGGAAGGCTGTTGGAACTTATCTACCTTGGCAACGATATCGCCTATGTAATCGGCATAACCGACACCCAACAGGTCACTGTGCGCGCCCAAAATACGGATGCCACATCCCTCAACGCGTATCAACCCGGCGATGTGGTGTATCTCCGCTTGCCCGTAGAGCATGTGCAACTCTTCAGCGAATAGAGCGTTTTGTCACTCTATTGACCGGCTAAACTTCCTTCTCATGAGTTATAATTTGCTCGAGCAATGAGGCTCGCTCGAAGATAATAAACCGCCACTTCAACGGCGGATAGCCTCTGTCGGTAATGATGCGCCAGACAGAGATTTTTAATACCCGAGGCGAGGTGATATGGAAAAAATGGATAAACTCTCCATGAAGGAACAGGCAGTCTCTGCCAAGATGGCGCTTCAGTTTGTCGTGTTGATGGGTATCGTTAGCCTATTTGCGGATATGACGTATGAAGGAGCGCGTGGCATCAACGGTCCCTATTTGGCAATCCTCGGTGCAAGTGGGGCTGTTGTGGGGATCAGTTCAGGGTTTGGGGAATTGATCGGTTATACGTTGCGCCTGCTCTCCGGCTATGTCAGCGATAAGACCGGTCGTTATTGGACGATCACGTTTCTCGGCTACGCCGTCAACCTGATTGCGGTGCCACTGCTAGCTTTGGCTGGGAACTGGCCGATGGCTGTCACGCTGATGATCCTCGAGCGTCTCGGCAAGGGGATACGGGTGCCTCCTCGTGATGCCATGCTATCTTACGCCACGCAACGCATGGGACGTGGTTGGGGCTTTGGGCTGCACGAGGCGTTGGACCAGATCGGGGCAATCATTGGACCGTTGATCGTGGCTGCCGTGCTCGCTACGCGTGAAGGATATGCAGTGGGTTACGTCGTATTGCTCATCCCGGCACTGTTGGCTCTGGGGGTGCTTGCTCTTGCCCGTTACCTCTACCCACGCCCTCAGGAATTGGAAATAAGCCAAAAGAGCCTTCAATTTCAAGGATTCACCCGCTCATTCTGGTTATATATTCTCGCGACAGCGCTGATCGCCGCCGGTTTCGCCGATTTTCCCATCATTGCATACCACTTTGAGAAAGCAGACACGGCATCCTCAGCCTTGGTACCGCTCCTCTATGCCGTAGCCATGGGGGTGGACGCTCTATCTGCCATGCTATTTGGACGCTTATTCGACCGCATTGGCTTGCTAACCATGAGCATCGTGGCGTTTGTCACCGCCTTTTTCTCCCCATTGGTGTTCTTCGGCAACCTACCCCTTGCTATCCTGGGCATGACCTTTTGGGGCATAGGCATGGGCGCGCAGGAATCGATCATGCGGGCAGCCATCGGCAACATGGTCTCATCTGAGCGGCGTAGTTTCGCCTACGGTGTTTTCAATACTGCCTACGGGATTTCCTGGTTTCTCGGCAGTCTGCTCATCGGCATCTTATATGACCTTTCGATACCCGCGCTGGTGGCATTTTCTGTGATCATGCAACTCGCCTCCATCCCGATTTTCTTCTCTCTCCGCAAGCAGGTTTGATGAAACGACCTTCGCACAAATTCTTGACCTGCGCTGAAAATTTCATTATACTTAACAAAAAGGCAATTCAAGCAATGCCGAAGTGGCGGAACTGGCAGACGCGCACGACTCAAAATCGTGTTCCCTCGGGAGTGAGGGTTCGACTCCCTCCTTCGGCACTCTAGGCAGCCCCAACCATGAAAACGAGCCCTTCTCTGCCCTCACAATTTCTGTGGGGGCTTTTTTGTTCATCCCATACAGGTTTCACCGAATATTTGGAGATGCCCCATGCCCTCTGTAAACGACATCCTGGCAGTGATCTTAGGCGGTGGACGCGGTGCGCGCCTCTATCCACTCACCCGCGACCGTGCGAAGCCAGCCGTACCCATCGCCGGCAAATATCGCCTGATTGACATCCCCATCAGCAATTGCATCAACTCCGGCATCACGCGCATCGCCGTGCTCACCCAATTCAACTCCGTTTCCCTTCACCGCCACATTGCCCGCACCTACGTCTTCGATTCCTTCCACCGCGGCTACGTCCAAATCCTGGCCGCCGAACAAACCCCACGGAGCGATGCCTGGTACCAGGGCACCGCCGATGCCGTGCGCAAACAACTCTTCGAAATCCAAGCAACCGGCGCAAAATACGTCTTGATCCTGGCTGGCGACCACCTCTACCGCATGGACTATGCCGCCCTCGCCGAGCATCACTGGCAAAACCAAGCCGAAATCACTGTTGCCGTTCACCCTGTCCCACTGGATCAGGCGTCTCGCTTCGGGTTGCTGAAGCAAGACAAAGATGGGCGCATCACGGACTTCATCGAAAAGCCCAAAGACCCAGATACCCAAGCACGCTTCATCACCCGGGAGGACCCTCAACGACCGTTCCTGGGCTCTATGGGTATTTATCTATTCAAGACCGAGGTATTGATCGACCTATTGGAAAATTCCACCGCTGCCGATTTCGGGGGCGAGGTCATTCCCAACGCCATTCACATCCATCGAGTCCTCGGCTTCGAATTCGACGGCTATTGGGAGGACATCGGCACCATCCGTTCGTTCTACGAGACCAACCTGGCACTCACTCACCCCGATTCGCCGTTCAACTTTCACGATCCCGAGCGCCCCATCTACACCCGCCCGCGCTACCTGCCCGGTTCGTTCATTGAGGGAACTTCGTTGCACAATGTGTTGCTCGCAGAGGGTTGTCGCATCCAGCGCGCCGAGATCAGCGATTCGATCATCGGGTTGCGCAGCCAGATCGCTGCGGGCACACGTATCCGTCACTCCATCCTGATGGGTGCCGATTACTACGAAACCGCCCCACCACCGGAGAGTCTTCCTCTGGGAATTGGCGAAGGTTGTGACATCCAAGGCGCCATCCTGGATAAGAACGTCCGCCTTGGACCAGGGGTTGTCATCCGCCCCTTCCCCCCAGGTTGGGAGCACGCTCGGGAGGACTGGGTGGTGCGCGATGGCATCGTCGTCATCCCGAAGAACACCACCTTGCCCGCCGGGACGATCATTGCGCCCGATTGAACCGAATCAACTCACCGAACGGTTTCGACCGCTGTGGTATATATCTCAAATGCCGGGGGCTGTTCCATGTGCTTCTTGACCGCACAGAGTTCGGCTGCCCGCACCAACGAAGTGACATACTTCTGCGGGAAGGTGGACGGAACCTGGATTTCCAACTCGATCTTGCCCACCATGCCGCTTGCGGGGTCTGTATGGGTACGTTGCACAATGCGGATGCCCTCTACGGGCAACCCACGCTGTCTGCAAAAGCCCAAAACGTAAATGCCGGCACAGGTGGCTAAGGATGCCAAGAACAAGGCAAAGGGCGTCGGGGCTGAACCCTGCCCACCCCCTGAGGGCGGTTGATCGGTGTGAACGGTGTAAGGACCAAAATGAGCATCCACTCGAGCGCCGCCCGGAAAGTCAATTACCATCTCCATAAACGTCATCCTCCATGACTTCAGCGTTCATCTCACCCTGTTAGATGCACATCCTCAAGGATGGTTACATCAATCGCCGAGCACAGTAGCCACACTTCTCTCCGCCTCACCGCGCCAGAAGAACGCCCAGTAAAGCAGAATGGAGATTACATACAGAACGATCGTCCCCAAAAAGGGCGGTCCGAAGCCATAGCGCACTTGAAGATTGCCGCTGATGGTAGGGCTGAATGCCCAGCCGAAATTCCATGCCATGCTCACCAGACTGGACACGGTGGCACGCGCTCCCGGTTCCACATGCTCCATGACGAAGGTCTGATAGACCGGCGTGCTCATGTTCATCAGCGCCAGGCGGATATAATAGGCGATGGCACTGACCCAAAACAGCGGTGAAAACCCCAAAAGAATCAAAAACGGGATAGACAAAGCCTGCGATACCACCACCAATTGAATCTTCCCAATGCGATCTGCCAGCGGCGGAGCGATTAGCAAGCCAACCCCCATCGCCAACGACCCCCAGGCGAACAACGCCCCGATCACCGGGTCGGGCTGATGATGCACCTGGCGAAAGAAGACGTTCATGAAGGGCATGATCAAGCCGGCGCCGATGGAGGTGAGCAACATGGGCAAGATCAGTTTGGTCAGCAAGATCGGCTTCTTGGCAGCGTAAGCGAACGGTGCAAAGAGGGTCCGTTCGGAACGGCTCAGTCGCACTTCCCTCAGCAGAGAAAGTGGTACTAACCCCAAGACAGCAATGGCAAAAACCACCAACAATGAACCACCGTATGCCACACTGTTGGTTGGAGACACCGAACGTACCTGAGCAACCCAGGTGGGAAGGTAGCCGCCAATCCAATTACCCACCGAAGCCATTGCCATCTGCAACCCTGAACTGAAACTGAACAGGTAGGTACGTTCCTCCTCACCGCTGTTTTCCATCAAGAACGGCGCATTCGTGACCGCCGCCAGGCTCTGCGCTACCCCCGAGACCAGGTTCATGGCATAAAAAACCTCCCGTTTGGGGAAAAGAACCATCAACAAAATGGAGAGCCCAACCAGCGCGCTGGAGAGGAGTAAGGCACGCTTTCGCCCCAACTGGTCCGCCAGATAGCCCATCGGCAAGGCGGCGACCAGGGCAGCCAGGCTGCTGGTGGTGATCAGATTCCCCAGCAATGCCTCGTCATACCCCAGACTCAACACGTAAAAGTTGAACAACAGGCGAAAGACCCCCATGGCTGCGCCCAAAACCATCACATTTAGTAGATAAAGCCGTGCATTGCGACGAAACGAACGAACCTGGCTCAGATACTCTCGAACAACCGCTCGGAGGAGAAAGATGTGCCGCACCCTGTGCCCCGCTATTCGGTGGTTTCTTTCAGGAAGTTCTGCAATTGGGAAAAGGTTGCCCTCAGGGCTTCGGAGCGTGCGGCATAGCGACGCTCTCCCTCGCCTTCAACCGTCAGGCGGACGAGACCGGCTGCCCGCAGCGCGTTGAGGTGGTGGATGACGGTGGGTGGGCGTAACCGCAGGCGACGGGCAAGTTGCGCCGGCGTGTGAGGCTTCTCGGAGAGATAATTCAATATCCTCAAGCGCGTTGGATCTGCCAACGCCTTCAGCGATTGCAGCAATGCATCTGGCACCACCTCGCCCGGAACCAGCGAATCGGTCGCCGGGCGTGCTCCGTATAACATCACCATTCGTTCTTGACTCACCCGCTCATAGATGATCAAGGGTGTGCTCCAATAGGAGGGTGCCAAGACCAATTCGTTCACCTCCCACAAGGAAGCAAAACGAATGCCACGCGAAAGTTCTTCTAACAAATCCATGAGTGCCACCTGCTTCGACCGTTCTATGGCAGACTCTAGGGCATGTTGCAATATCGGTCGGATGCGTTCCTCTTCCTCGAAGAAGAATGCCTGATAATAGGCATTCAACGCAAGCAGATACCGTTCGCCAAATTCTGCAGGATGCGACCACCAGTCCAAGATGGTTCGCAGGGTCTTTGGGTGCAAAGCGGTTTTCTTGATGCGGACCGAGTTGCGGAGCAACTCCATTTCCCTCTCGGAATAGGCGCCGCGAGCCGCAACCTCTTTCAAGGCTTCGATGAGTTCAGGGGGATCCTCCGCACTGATGCCCAAGGTCAAGACGCGCTCGGCGGGAGATAACTGTCGCAGAGACCACAAAGCCGTCGCGCAATCCTTTGTGGAGGGAAGAGAATGAACCCAGTGAAGAGGGATGCCCAACACCCAGATGGACTCTTCGAGCAAGTCGCGTTCTTGGGCAGGCACGCGCGAGCGCACCCCAGCAGCCCATGAACCGCGCACCCCGAATTCGTCCGGGTGATGCAACACATGCAGGCTGACGAACAGGTCGTATGCCGTACCCCAATCCCAAAGCAGTTTCGGTTGTACTTCGCCCCCCATTGAAGGATCAGACTCCTTCTATAGTCTTGGCAAAGGCGTTGTTCTGCTTCATAAGACTCTCGTGAGCAGAAGCGTAGATGTTTTTCGGTCGTATGCGATTGCCCAAGAACAAAAGGAGGTCACTCAACCCTAAAAGGAGGTGCTCGTTCATCTTCATCTTTGCGGGGCGCATGGTTGCGATCGTTCTCTCGATAGTCATCTTCCGCAACTGCTCCTGGTTTCTGCGGCGGGCGTAGTCCAACAATGGCTCATACATGCTGTTCTCCTTTTTATCCATTACACTTTGCCTTTTGAGATTAGACAATTGTTTATACTAGATAAATCTCTATATTAGGTAAATATCTAACATAGAGAATAATCTAATTTATCCTTTTTGTCAAGGGTTAAAAATCATCACTTTGACCTCCTTCACTCCCAAACTCCTCCATATCTTGGGATGCCATCACTTGACCGACTCTGTTTCTGCTTCGGATTTTTGTGGATAACTCGCGGAAAAATGTGGATAAATGACAAAATGTGTGGATAAACTACTCTCGCAATGATTTTCACCCGTTTCAAGCACCCCCATATATGGGGGATGGTTTTTTTGCACTCCAATCCTATGCTACCTCCCCATGGCATCCTTCTTTCATCCCATCGCCTCACATTTTATCCACAAAGGCGAATGGAATAATTTTTCCCCAAGTCCCCCCAACCCTTTGGGCATTTCCCTTGCCTCTTCCTGCATCTTCGGTTTTTTCGGAACTCTCGCTCCCTTATCCACTTATCCACATCCTCTACTATGACTACGAAAATATATATTCTTTATGTGGAAAGATTCTTTATCAAGCAGAGTTTTTATGGAACGATGGGTTGTTTGAAGTAGGTGTGGAGCAAATCATCAAAAGCAATCGGTGTGTGTTGTTGCAGAATACGGAAGAAATCTCTGGTTGTGGCTTGCTTGTAGGAATAGCGCTGGAGGTAATTGCGTAGAAAGGCGAAGAAAACTTCGTCACCGATGCGATTGCGCAAGTCTTCCAAAAACAACGCCCCATTCAGATAAACTGCATCTCGATAGGCGCGATACCCTTCGGGGTTGTAGATCGTCCCATCTACCCATCCTTGCGGCTGATAATATAGAATGCGATATTCCCACCACCAATCGAGCGCTTGAGGAGCAAGGTTCTCGTAGTAGAGACGTTCGCAGTAGGTTGCCAGAGCCTCATCCAGCCATGGTTCTATGGCTTGGTCGTTGCCAACCAGGGCGTAGAACCATTGGTGGCAGGTCTCATGGGCGGCGATGGCGACCAAGTACTCCCCAAGGGTGCCGCCGTAGAGATTGTAAAAGCCATTGCTGAGGAAGTAGAGCCCATCGTATTCCATGCCATCCAGGAAATCTGCCTCGACCACGCTCAAGGTGGGGCGGGGATATGCTCCGAAGAGTTGGTTGAAGAGACCTAGGGCGTCGGCGGTCGTCTTCAACGCGGCTTCTCCGGCTCTGGCATGGAAGGGAAAGGCATACCCCATTACGGTGACTTCTCCAACCGTGGCGGTCAGCACCTGGTACATATCGCTCACCGAGAAGACGAAATTGCGCGCCGCTGGTGAACGGTAACGATACCACTCGCCATCCCTTTCGACCGGCGCGCTGGCTGCAATCGTCAGAGGTTGTTCATCGCCAGAAGAGTTACCTCTAACCGAATCGGCTAGGCGGAGGTTGACCTCGAAATCGGCTACCTCGTAGACGAGGTGCTCTCCGTAAAACCACGGGTCATGCACCAACCAACCTTGACCGGTGATGTACGGGGGAATGAAGGGATACCAATCCACCAAATTGGTTTGGCGAGCGGTATAGCCAAAAGGCACCGGTCTGCCGTAGTAAGCCGGGTCTGGCGAATGCAAGTTGAGTTCGTAATCAATGTGGATGATCAGCCTCTCGCCGGGGGCGAGGGGTTGAGGCAGGGGGAAGCGCAAGCGGTTGATCTCCCAGTGAATCCCTTCAATGGGATGACCATCCTCCCATGCCAAACGCTTCAATCGAAAGGTTGCCGGGTAGCGCAGCGGTTCCACGATCAGGACTACATCTGTGATGGGTTCATCAGCACCATTGATGTATTCGATCTGTTGTTCCGCCGAGAGGTTGTGTGTGTAGTAATTTAGATTAGCAATGATGCGGTATTGCGTGCGGGGCAGGTTTTGGGCAGGAGCGGGTTCGATGGATGCCGTGGGGGATGGTTGCGGCTCTCGCTTGGATGGGAGAGTGGTTTCGTTGGATTCCTTCTGGTGAGGCAGTGGCGTGGGCTCCGCAGGGGTGACCGATGCATTCGGGAGAATGGTGTTTTGGGGCAAAGGAGCGACGCGATGGGTGCAGGCAGAGGCAATCCCTAGGCAGCAGGCAACAGCACAGAGAAGAACGAGGCAAGGATGGGGGATATGCTTAGCGATGGGCAAAGTACCTTTCCAACAGTTCGCTCAAATCAGCCGTGGTGTGATCGCGTAACACGGCAAAGAAATCGGCAGTGGTTGCCTGCCGATAGGCATACCGTTGTAGATAGTCTTTCAAAACGGCGAAGAAGACCTCGTCCCCTAGCAAGTTGCGCAGGTCTTCTAAGAACAGTGCGCCGCGCAGGTAAATGGCATCCTTGTATGATTTGAACTCTGTGTGGTCGTAGATGGTGCTATCTACCCAACCTTGGGGTTGGTGGAAGTACACTCGGTTTTGCCACCACCACTCGGCACCTTTCGACCCGTAGATGTTCTCATAATAAAGACGTTCACAGTAGGTAGATAGCGCCTCGTCTAGCCAGGGTTGCAGGGCTTGGTCGTTGCCAACCAAGCCGAAGAACCACTGGTGGCAGGTCTCGTGAGCGGCGATGATGATCAGGTTGTTCTCGTAGGTGCCGGTGTAGTAATCGTAGAAAGCGTGGCTCAAGAAGAACAACCCGTGATATTCCATGCCATTGAGGAAATCGGCTTCCACAACCGAGAGGCTCTTGAGAGGATAGGGGAGGAAGAGTTGGTTGTAGAGCGAGAACGCCTGTGCGGTGGTCTCTAATGCCGGACGGTCGGCTTTGACATGGTAGGGGAAGGAATAACTCAAGATGGTGGTGGAACCAACGGTGGTGGTGAGCACTTGGTATTGGTCGCTGACCGACCAGGTGAAATTGCGGGCTGCCTCCATCTGATAGTGGTATCCGTCGTCTTCGCTTTGGGCGGGTGCGCTGGCGGCAAGGGTCAACGCCCGTCCGGCTGCGGAGCGCGGCGCGGTCAGGCGCAAGGTTACCTCATAATCGGCAACATCGTATGCCAGGTGCTCACCCTGAACGGCGCTCTCATGCACTAACCAGCCTTGCCCTTCGATGTAAGGAGGGACGAAAGGATACCAATCGGCTAGGTTCGTCTGTCGCTCGGTGTAGCCGAAAGGAGCGCCTTGCTGAGGCAAGAGGGTTTCATACGAAATCGAGAAGCCGAGCGCCTCGCCGGGCAACAAGGGGCGCTCCAAGGGCAGACGCAAGTGGGTTTTCTCCAAAGCGTAAGAAGCGATGGGTTGACCGTCCTCCCAGGTGAGGGCTTTGAGATGGAAGCCGTTTGGATAGCGGTTGGGTTCGACAATCAGTAGGATCTCTGAGAGGGCATCGGATGAGCGATTGCGATAGAGGAGTTGCTCTTCCACGTTCAGGGAATGCCCGTCGTAGTCCAGTGCTGCGTTCAGCCGATATTGCGAAAGCAGCGGCTTGGGCTGAATGGTAGGTGTGGGAGAGGCGCTCGGTTGGGGTGGTATATCAGTGGGGAGCGCCGTCGGCGATGTGGGAATTTCATCGGTCGGGTTGGACGTGAGAGTGGGTGAGGGGTGAACCGTACAGGCGAGGAGAAGAGATGCCAACATCAAGGAGAAGCAAAGCGAGCGAAGTGGATATCGCCTGTTCATGAGGTGGACTTGATCTCCTGGCGCACGGCGTGGTAGAGGTTCTCGGCTTTCAGTTCGCTCAGGGTGTAGCAAGGGGCGTTGAGGTGGTCAGCCAGGGCTTGCGCCAGCCCCTGATCAAAGGCGCTGTGCTCCATGTTGATGACCACGCTGCGAATGTTCTCCTGGGCAATCTGCTCTGCAATGCGATGGGCTTCCTCCTGAGGGGGCAACCCGGTCATCGAGACGTTGCCGGCGCCATCGGTCAGAAGGATGATCAGAGGGTTGATATCCGGATGGAGCAACTTCTCGCGGTGGATGACCTGATAGGCAAGGTATAGTCCCGCCGAGAGGGGCGTTTTCCCACCGACCGGGATATCTGCCAGAGCGCGTTGGGCAAGTTGAATCGAGTTGGTTGGGGGCAGGATCATCGTGGCGCGGTCCTTTTGGAAGACGATCAGCCCAGTGCGATCGCGGCGTTGGTACGCGTCGGTCAACAGAGAAAGGATGGCGCCCTTGGTGGCTGCCATGCGCTCGGCAACCGCCATTGACCAAGACGCATCCACCACGAAGAGCACCAAGTTAGCGGTCTGCTTCACCCGAACCTTGCGCTGGAAATCGTTCGGTTGAATGGCGAAGGCAACCTTCTTGCGTTGTTCGTGGCGTTGCTTCTGGTAGGGAGCCGCGGCGCGCAGTGTGGCATCGAAAGCCAAATCGTAGATTTCGCCGTTTGCCGGGCGTGCCTGGATATACCGCCCGCGCTTGCGTTCCGTACGGGTGAGAGAACGGCGACCGGCTTTCTTGCGCGCCAGGCGGTCTAGTGGAGTATCCAGTTTGCGCGGAGAAAAGGCTTCGCCGATCTTGACCTTCTCACCCCCCTCCCACCATTTGGCGTTGCCATCATCGAAGATGCCTTGACGCAGTGAGTCGATCGGTTCGCGAAGAGAGGCTTCCTCCTCGCCCTCAAGGATCAATTCTTTTTTTTTACACTGGCTACTTGTTGGCTCTCTGCCGGAGCGATCTCTCCGCTGGCAGTTGCCTCACCTTGCAATTGCTCGATGCGCTCCTGAAGTTCCTCTGTGCTGACCTCGGTTTGTTGGAAGGGACCGCGTCGAATGCGGTGAGGTAGGGCGAGTTCTGCTGCCAGGGCAATATCGCGGTTGGTGATGCTGGTGCGCCCTTCAAAGGCGGCTTGGGCGCGTGCCGTTTTCAGGATCACCAAATCGGCGCGGTGTCCATCCACGTCGAGGGAGGCGGTTAGGGCGGCGATGGCGAGCAAATCGCGCTGGGTGTAGGTTACCTGATCGAGGATTTGGCGTGCCTGTTCGATTTGGTGCGAGAGTTCCAGTTCGTGCGGCAGCCATTGCTGCCGAAAGCCATCTGGATCGGCTTCAAACGCCAGGTTGCGTTCCATGATCATCACGCGCTCGCGCGCGTTGCGGATGCCGTGGATTTCAACGGATAAAGCAAAGCGGTCGAGCAACTGAGGGCGTAAATCGCCCTCTTCCGGGTTCATGGTGCCAACTAAGATGAAGCGCGCCGGATGAGCGAAGGAGATGCCCTCCCGTTCGACGATGTTCATGCCCATGGCAGCCGAATCGAGCAACAGGTCAACGACATGGTCATCGAGCAAGTTGACTTCGTCAATGTAGAGCAGACCTCGGTTGGCAGCCGCCAGAACGCCCGGCTCGAAGTGGCGCTCACCCTTCTGGATGGCTTTCTCGATGTCCAACGTGCCCACCACGCGGTCCTCGGTAGCCGAGACGGGCAGATTGACGAAGGGGGTAGGGCGTAACTCGACCGGCAGAGGTTCGCCGTTGGTAGCGCGCTCGCGGCATTCGGTGCACCAGGTTGTCGGTCGGTCTGGGTCACAACCAAAGCGACAGTCTTTCACCACTGGCACATGAGGCAAAAGTGCTGCCAGGGCACGTGCCGCTGTGGATTTGGCTGTGCCACGCTCACCGCGAATCAGCACCCCACCGATCTGCGGTGAGACCGCATTCAAGACCAGGGCGCGCTTCATCCGCTCTTGACCGACGATAGCAGTAAATGGATAAATCGGTGGCATAGTCCTTCCTTACCTCTTGATTATAATCGCTACCCAATATTAATACAAAGGTTGCCAAGTTCCCCTTAACAATTTATAATGTACGTCATCTTGAATTAATCATTTGGAGCATCTTTCACATGGAACAGAATATTGGCCCACTTGGGCAGGAGGCAGAGCCGCAGGAAAGCAAGTCACCTGAAGAAATCAATCGAACGAACTCAATGGACATCTTACTTGAGGAAAGCCTGGAATTAGACTTTCCCAAGCAAGGCGAAATCCGCAGGGGGGTAGTGGCTAGCATCAGCGAGACTGAGATTTTGGTGAGCATTGGCACAAAATCGGAGGGGATCATACCGGCGCGCGAGATCGAGCGTCTCAGCGAAGAAAATCGTCGCCAACTGACGGTTGGTCAGGAGATACCGGTGTACGTGGTCAACCCGGAGGACCCGAATGGGGTTGCGCAACTATCCTACCTCCGAGCGCTTGAGGAGCAAGATTGGCAGCGCGCAGAAGCCCTGCTGACTTCCCGTGAGACCTTTGAAGGGAAGATCGCCGGATATAACAAGGGGGGATTGATCGTCCCCTTCGGGCAACTGCGCGGCTTTGTGCCTAGTTCGCAAATCAGCCAACTGCGTCGCGCGGAGGTGGAGTCGGCTGAGGATGACCAGCACTGGAGAGCAATGGTGGGTGAGAGCATCCTCTTGCAGGTCATCGAAGTAGACCGTGAGAAGCGACGTCTGATCTTCTCCGAACGCGCCGCGCTGAAAGAGACGCGCGAAACCCTCAAAGAACGACTGCTCGCCGAGATCGCCGAGGGGGACGTGCGGGTGGGGCGCGTCACTAGCCTGGCGGACTTCGGCGCATTTGTCAATATCGAAGGAGCGGATGGGTTGGTTCACCTCTCCGAAATCTCCTGGGAGCACATTGACCATCCCAGCCAAGTGCTCAAGATTGGGCAGGAAGTGAAGGTCAAGGTCATCAGCATAGACCACGAACGCAAGCGCATTGGGCTTTCCATCCGTCAACTTCAACCCGATCCATGGTTGAAGAAGGTGGAACACCTCCGAGAAGGGCAATTGGTGGAAGGGACGATCACTCACCTGACCAAATTTGGAGCGTTTGCTCGGTTGGGCGAAGACCTGGAAGGGCTCATTCACATCTCGGAACTCAGTGATCAGCGCATTGCTCACCCCAAAGAGGTGGTGCACGAAGGGGATGTGTTGACCTTGCGCATCATCAAGATCGAGCCGGAACGTCACCGTATTGCCTTGAGCGTGCGCAAAGTGGACTCCCCAGCCTATGCCGATCTGGATTGGAAGACCACCTTAGCCGAGGTTGTTGAAGAGGTGGGCGAAAAGGCAACCGAAGCACAGGCGAATGAGACGCCCCCACCCACAAGTGACGAGCCGGGTTTGGCGGAGAGCGGTGAGAGTTCCGTTCCGGATGCATCCCCTGAAGCGACCGAAGAGTCACCTAAACCAGCCCAAGAAGGTTGAAGCGGAGGGGAAAGGCGCACCGGTTCAGGTGCGCCTTTTTGATCCCACTTTACCTGAATGGCAAAACCGGATTTACCCATTCTCGGTTGAAGGTGGCATGTTAGAGTTTTATTAATATATCTAAGATGCTCAATGAAGGGACTCGCAATCGGGATAAACTTTGGTAAAATCAAAATAGAGCACTTTGCAGCCAGCATTCCTGCCACTTATCTCTGGGATGTCTTTTACGAGTGGTTTGCATGTTAGGAGGTTGCTTTGTCGGGCATTGATCGTTTCACTCAACGGGCGCGTAGGGTGTTGAGCCTGGCTCACCAGGAGGCAGAACGCTTGCGCCACAATTACATTGGCACCGAACACCTACTCATGGGCTTGATACGCGAAGAGGGTGGAGTGGCAGGGCGTGTGTTGCGAGAGTTGGGGCTTGAGGTGAATCGCGTTCAGGAAATGGTGGAGCGTTTGACCGGTTTCGGCACCTATCGCTCTGGCAAGTTGGAACTTTCCCCGGGCACCCAGCAGGTTCTCGAGTACGCCGTGGATGAAGCCCGGCGTATGGGACACCATTACATCGGCACCGAACACCTCTTGTTGGGTTTGTTGCGTTATGGGGAGGGCATTGCTCTGGATGTCTTGCGCAAATTAGGGGTAACCCCAGAGCAGATCAGACGACAGACGCGTCGAGTGCTTCAGGAGAGCACTTCTGCTCGTGCAAGTGTGGCAGAAGGTAGGTCAGGTATGCAAGAGAAACAGCGTCCGAAGACGCCGCTGGTGGATCAGTTGGCGATTGATTTAACAGCACTTGCGGAGGAACACAAACTCGACCCGGTGATTGGGCGCGAGATGGAGATCGAACGGGTCATTCAAGTTCTTGCCCGTCGCACCAAGAATAACCCAGCTTTGATCGGTGAGCCGGGAGTCGGCAAGACCGCCATTGTGGAAGGGCTGAGTCAGCGTATTGTAGAAGGCGATGTTCCCGCTCCGTTGCTCGATAAGCGGGTGCTTCAATTGGACGTGGGTTCGCTTGTCGCCGGAACGATGTATCGTGGTCAATTTGAGGAGCGCCTCAAGCGCGTCATCGAGGAACTCAAGTCGGCTGGTGCCATCCTCTTCATTGATGAAGTGCACATGCTGGTGGGTGCCGGCGCGGCGGGTTCCTCGGTGGATGCAGCCAACATCCTCAAGCCGGCTCTTTCACGCGGCGAACTGCAGGTCATCGGCGCAACCACTTTGGATGAATACCGCAAGTACATCGAGAGCGATGCTGCCTTGGAACGCCGTTTTCAGCCGATCTTGATTGATGAGCCGACCATTGATGAGACCATCAACATCCTGCGCGGCATACGCCCAGCCTACGAGGAGCACCATCGCCTGAGGATCTCGGATGAGGCGTTAGATGCCGCAGCTCGCCTTTCGGCGCGCTACGTTACCGAGCGTTTCCTGCCCGATAAGGCAATTGACCTCATTGATGAATCCTCCTCGCGGGTGCGCATGTACAAGAGCGCTGCTGCCAAGACCGCCAAGGAGTTGATCAGCCAATTGCGCGAAATGCGCCATGACCATCACCTAGCGTTAGAGGACGGGCGCTACGAAGACGCACAGGAGATCCTGGAGCGACAAGAGGCACTCGAACGCCAATTGGAGCGATTACGCACCGGTTGGGATCGCAGCAATAGCCCGGTGGTCACCGCTGAGGACATCGCCGAGGTCGTCTCCATGTGGACCGGTGTACCGGTGATGCACATTGCTCAAGAGGAATCCCAACGTTTGCTCAAGATGGAAGAAGAGTTACGCCAGTACATCATCGGTCAGGATGAAGCCATCGAAGCCGTTTCGAAGGCAGTGCGCCGTGCCCGCGCCGGGTTGAAAGACCCGCGCCGTCCCATCGGCTCCTTCATCTTCCTCGGACCGACCGGGGTTGGCAAGACCGAACTGACCAAAGCCTTGGCGCGCTTCCTCTTCGGCAGCGAAGATGCCCTCATCCAATTGGATATGTCCGAGTTCATGGAGCGCCATACGGTCAGCCGCTTGGTTGGCGCGCCACCCGGCTATGTGGGTTATGAGGAAGCCGGTCAGTTGACCGAGGCGATCCGTCGCCGTCCGTATTCCATTGTCGTCTTCGATGAGATCGAAAAGGCGCACCCCGAAGCCCATAACATGCTCCTCCAGATCATGGAAGAGGGGCATCTCTCCGATGCGCGCGGTCGCAGAGTGGACTTTCGCAATGCGATCATCGTCATGACCTCCAACGTGGGTGCAGAGATGATCAAACGCCAGACCTCCATCGGTTTCCAACTCCAACGCGACGAGAAATTGGAAGAGCAACAAGCGTATCAGGAGATGCGCAAGAAACTGATGGATTCGCTCAAGCGCCTCTTCCGCCCCGAATTCATCAACCGCGTTGACTCGGTCATCGTCTTCCGCGCCTTGAACAAAGACGACATCAAGAAGATCGTCGAATTGGAGTTGAAGAAGGTGAGCCAGCGCCTGGAGGATCACGAGATCGTGCTGCATCCGACGCCGGCTGCTGTGGAGTTATTAGCCGATTTGGGCTTCGACCCAGATATGGGAGCACGCCCTCTCAAGCGCGTCATCCAGCAGAAGGTGGAAGATGCCATCTCAGACGCGATCTTAGCCGGCGAGTTCAGCAATGGCGATACGGTGATCATTGATGTGGTTGACAACGAGATCGTCTTGCGTCATGGCGAAGATCAACGGATCGAAGCAGAGACGATCGCCGCCGGATAGGCTCGCAAACCAAACAATTCAGAGTCTCTAGAGTGTGACCAAACTTCGCACGCGATACGTTTGCCAGCAGTGCGGACGAGTGACTGCCCGCGACATGGGGCGTTGCCCCCAATGTGGGGCTTGGAACAGCATGGTGGAGGAACTCGTCTCCGCGCCGGCAGTGCGAAGTACCTCCCCCTCACGTGGTTTGACAAGACCCTCAACCCCGCGCCGCCTCGCCGAAATCGGTGAAGAGGTAGATGAGCGCATTCCATTGCCCATCGGGGAATTTGCCCGCGTCTTGGGAGGCGGGATCGTGCCGGGTTCGGTCGTGCTCATCGGTGGAGACCCCGGCATAGGCAAGAGCACGTTGCTCTTGCAGGCTGCCCTGCAGATGGCGCAGGAGAGGCGGGTGCTCTATGTTTCGGGTGAGGAGTCCGAACGCCAGATCAAGATGCGCGCCCTGCGCCTGCTGCGTGGCACGGATGGTGAAACCACCCCTTTGCCTGAAGACCTCTTTCTGGTGACCGAGACCAACTTGGAGGTCATCCTCGAGCACATCGCAAGCCTTCAACCGCAACTCTTGATCGTCGATTCGATTCAGACAACCACTCTCTCCGAATTGGAATCGACGGCTGGTTCGGTCTCCCAAGTGAGGGAGTGTGCCTCCCGCCTGCGCGAACTGGCGAAGACTTCGGGGCTCTCGGTGTTGCTCATCGGTCACGTCACGAAAGAAGGGGTCATTGCCGGACCGCGGGTCTTGGAGCACATTGTGGATACGGTGCTCTACTTGGAGGGAGATCGCTTTCAATCCTATCGTCTGCTGCGTTCGGTCAAGAACCGCTTTGGGGCTACCTCGGAGGTGGGCGTCTTTGAGATGGGCGAGCGAGGCATGAACGAGATCGTCAATCCCTCCGAGGCGTTCCTGGCGGAACGCTTGGTCAACATCCCTGGCTCAGCCATTGCAGTGACCATGGAGGGGACGCGCCCGTTGCTGGTGGAGGTTCAGGGGTTGACCAGCCCCACCGCATTTGGCAACCCGCGCCGTGCCGCTAATGGCGTGGATATCAATCGCTTGTTGTTGATTGTAGCGGTGTTGACGCGGCGGTTAGGTTTGCGCTTGGGCGATCAGGATGTCTATGTCAATGTGGTGGGTGGTCTCAAGGTGAGCGAACCGGCGGCTGACTTGGCAATGGCGGCAGCGCTTGCCTCGTCGAACCGTGATGTGCCGGTGCGTGCCGATGCAGTCTTGATCGGAGAGGTAGGGCTTTCCGGCGAACTGCGCATGGTTGGGCAATTATCTGCCCGTCTGAACGAGGCTGCCAAACTGGGCTTCAGGGCTGCCATCATCCCGCGGCGCATGCGCCGTGGTGACCCGGTGCCCGAGGGCATTCAGGTCATCGAAGCGCGTTCCCTACGTCAGGCGTTGGAGCAAGCCCTTCTTCAGGGGGAAGGTTGAGCGATTCACCGTTCTCTATACAAAATCTACGTAAACTTACATTGACGCCGATCGGCGAAATCTGATAGATTCACGTAGAATTTTGCTCCTCGCGGGGATTCGCCGGTTTGGGAGTGTGGCGACTCCTCTTCCTAATGCCTTGGAGGCTTAATTCTGCCTTTTGAGGAGAGAAGATGTTGCTCAAACGCGTTCAACTTGGCTTGATTCACGCAGCAGTGGCGATGACCTTAGTGCCCATCAACAGCACGCTCAACCGCGTGATGATCAAAGAATTGGCTCTTTCGGCGTCTTTGGTAGCCTTTCTCGCCTCTTTGCCTTATTTGATCTCTCCCATTCAGGTTGCCATTGGCTCCTTTTCCGATCGTCATCCCTTTTTGGGGTGGCGGCGCACCCCTTACATCGCATTGGGGTTGCTCCTATGTACCTTGGGGGTCGTGTTCTCTCCGATGGCTGCCTTGGTCATGGCGGAGAGCCGTGGGGTGGGTTTGGTGTTTGGGTTGCTGGCATTCGGTGCTTGGGGGATGGGCTTCAATTTTGCCTCGGTCTCTTACTTCTCTCTGGCATCCCAATTGTTCGGTGAGAAAGGGCGCGGCAAGACGATTGCCGTGATGTTCTTCCTGATGATCGTCAGCATCATCCTGACGGCAATGGTCTTGAGCCGACTGGTTGACCCTTACACGACGCAAGCCATGCAACATGCCTTCTTCTTGGTTGGGGTGGTGGCGCTTGGGTTGGGCTTGTTGGGCTTGATCGGGCTTGAGCCTCGCTTCGCTGCCCTCGTGGTGGATGAGACGCGCCATTCATGGGGGCGGTTAGTGCGCGCGGTGCTGGAGAATCGTCAGGCAACCCTGTTCTTTTTCTATCTGGTGGTTCTTTTGGCTGCGCTTCTTGGGCAAGATGTCCTCCTAGAGCCGTTCGGTGCAGAGGCGTTCCACATGCCGGTGAAGAGCACCACGCGCATTACTTCTCTTTGGGGTGGTTGTTTCCTGCTCTCCTTAATGCTGGCTGGGGTTTTAGAAAGCCGCTTCAACAAGCGCGTGGTCGCCTTCTGGGGCGGATGGGGGGCATTGGTGGGTTTTGTGCTCATCCTCTCGAGCGGCTTGGTGCTCCAAATCGGGGTGTTTTACGGTGGCGTGATCCTATTGGGGCTTGGCACAGGGCTCTCAACCGTAGCCAATCTTTCGTTGATGTTGGACATGACCACGCCCCAGAATGTCGGACTGTATATCGGTGCTTGGGGCATGGCGAATGCCGTTTCGCGCCTCATCGGCTCTCTGATGGGCGGCGCGGTGCGCGATCTCATGACCCAGATATTGTATAGCCCGGTGCTCGCCTACGTGGTTGTGTTTGGACTGGAAGCGCTCATGTTGTTGATCTCACTGTTCCTGCTGCGGCAGATTGACGTCTCTGCCTTTCGCCGTCAGAGCGAAGCCCTATCGGTGGTGGAGCGCGCTTCCATCGCCGGCGAAGCCTGAAGGTAT